>Ga0136583_1001046_pt1 | contig 6383 bp, 9 predicted proteins | sample AntDeeMetagen397_FD_104792 | JGI IMG/M metagenome (GOLD analysis project Ga0136583, IMG submission 104792) | Saline lake microbial communities from Deep lake, Antarctica - Metagenome #397 | ecosystem: Environmental > Aquatic > Non-marine Saline and Alkaline > Saline | place: Antarctica: Deep lake... | reverse complement strand
GCCACCCAACGCCGACCATTCACGTTCCATCAATATACTCCGTGGCCGGATCAACGCCGGAGACGATCTCGAAGGTGAGGCGGGCGAGTTCGAGTACATTGTCGTTGGCGTAGGCCGTTCGGGCTGCATCCAACGACTCAGGACTGACTTCGGCTCGGCGCACCGGGATCTGATCGAGCAGATCATGCAACTCGGCCTCGTCGACTTGCAGGCGAGACGAATTCAGTTCCGTTCGTGTGACTTCATGCGTATCGCCGGTCAGCTCATCAGTGACTTCTTCAGTGTACTCGGTTTCGACAGCCTCCAGCACGTCTTCGAGCGCGCCGGTGCGCTCCAGTGCCTCGAACAGTCGCTGGCGTTTCTGTGCCTCTCGCTTGCGTCGTCGGTCTTCGCGGTCTGTGTATCCCATTGATGTAGTTCGATTAGTTGTTTGATTATTTGATATGCTATACTACAACCATAGTAAAACGATCATTCGAACCGCTCGGTTGGCATGTCAGTTAACGAGACCCCCACGAGTCAGGTTAAGCAGTAATAGTCTGGCCATCGACCAGACTATACCACGTATCGAAGTTCCCATCACCCGTCGTATCCATCGGCACAACGTAATCCGACGCAAGATCTCCCGTCCGAATCTCGTACACATCAGGTTGAGAAAGCATCGTCACATCGGGTAGATCGTCGAACTTGTTGATTGTATCCAGTGTGATTAGCTCGCCGCCACCGCCTGCCGCTGACCACTGACTCATTGCTGGACGACCTCGTAGCTCTGGTTCTCATCAAGCACAAAGAACTCCGTGCCCAACGGGAAGTCGTCCGCACTCGGCAGATCGGCCACTGACTGCACGACTTCGTTTCCTGCGGTCTGGATCGGGCCAACGTAGCGGAGATCAGTATCGTTCGTGACACCACTGCCATCCGTATCAAACTCCCAGATTGGCACGTAGGGTTCGTTTGCTGGGAAGTTCTGTTCGAGACGGCAAATCACCTGATCAGCATCATCACGGGTGGCGTGCGTGCCGCTGTCGTAGAGAGCGCTGGCATCCCAGCCCAGCCAGATCTGCTGGCCTGCGGTGCTGGCATCGAGCGTGATCGTCGTATCCGTATCCCGCGCGATCCAGCCCTCGACGAACGCCTCGCCCGCCGCGATCGTCACGTCCAGCGAACCAGCCCCGAAGGTCGCATCGAACTCCGCGTACTGACTCGTGTCCAGACTCGTGTACCTCTGGCTCGACAGCGTGGGTGTAGATGCGGGTACGATCCAGCCGGGTGATGCCTGTCCGATCCCCTCACCAAGCTCGATATTCCGGACCGACGAGCCTCGCGCGCCGGGTTGTGCGCGATCAGTCATCTATCTACACCTCACTCTGGTCGCGGAAGGCGAGTTGAATGCGGACCGTCACCGAGTGATCCGAGTCCTTAGGCTGGAGCCGATTCTCCGAGTCAGTGAGGATCACACGGTTCGCCGCCATATCCGAGGAGTTGTTTGAATCCGATTCGGAAACCAACGCGGCCTCGATCAGATCCAGTCCAACAGCCTCGTCGCTGCCGATCAGCACAGTTGCCTTGTACACCTCATCGTTCGATTCCGAGACGTGATCGTCGATCATGTCCCGGTAGACCTCGTTGATCAGATGCGTGTCGGCAGGATCGGGCGCGGTCGCATCATCACCGAACGCCACATGCGTGAAGTCAACCTGCGTGGGTGACGTTTCGGGATTTGCCAGATCACGCAGATGCTCTCGATACGGCTGGGTGACCACGTTGTGAGACGTGAACTGGTGGACCGGATCGCACTCAGCCAGTCGATCCAGTCGCGTCTGATTATCGGTTTCATCCCAGTCGCTAAACCGCTCGCGCAACTCGGCGATGGGAAACAGCGATACCGTCACGTTATCCTCGATGTTACCTGTGTCTATCATTGGTATTGAGTGTCGTTGATTCCGAACTGACTTCAAATTACGTGTCAGTCACGTACGCGTCGATATTCATGCGCGCTTCGTTCCAGACCGAATCGGAGACCGTCTCGATACGCGTGATCTCGGTATCCGTGAGTTCGACTGTTTCGAACGCTTCGACGAGGAACGACGCGAGTGCCGTGTCGTAGAAGTCGAAGTTGTGGGCACTGTCGTTCCAGAACGCTTGGGTTGGTGGATCTACATCCGAGACCGTACCCGTATCTGCAAAGCCGAAGCTCTCAGTCTCCGTTACGTCGTCATCGACGACGCTAGTTGCGACCAGTTTGACAGCCTCCGTCTCCTCTACACGGTCACCGACGACCTGTGTGTCATCGAGAACCAGCGTATCGCTCACCGACTTCTGGACAAGAATCCCCACACCGACACCCGCAGCGACGACTGAACTGATGGTGTTGATGAACTCCGCCTCGGAGATGTCTTCTCCCGAAATCACCTCACACACGTCAAGATAGAACTGCGCCGCCCCGAACGTGAAGCGTTCTTCGAGGATGATCTCACTCGTATCCGCACTCAGCAACAGTGCAGCCACCTCTTTGATCTCGTCGACCGTCGCCGACGTGAGTTGGGCGCGCAGCCCAGTTTTCACACGGGCGCGAAACGCCGCCACCGTTTCGCTGCCACGGCGTTCCATCTCGAACAGCGAGGCGATCTTGTTGAGTTGTTCACCCGTTGCTGAATCAATGAACTTCTCGACGAACACATCATCCAGCGTCTGTTCGTGATCATCGAACTCGTTGGCGAGTGCGGTCAGCAGCGCGCTCCACGTCTGTTCTTCCGGATCATATGGTGAGGTGAGACTTTCTTCCAGCCGCTCGCGCGGCGTCTTGTTGCTCATTGGGTTGTGACTCCTATCAGGGCTGTGGAAGTCATGGCCACCTCATTCAGCCCGATGGTGATGTTCGAGGCGGCCAGCGAGTCGCCGTCGATAGCCATCGTCATGTCGCCCTCGACCACCCCACGCTGATCCATCACGCGACGGAACACCTGATCAAAGATCACGTCATCACCGATCTCCAATCCGGGGTACTCGATGCCGCCGTTGACGATCCCACCGATGTACTGAATAATGCGGTCTTCGATCTGCTCGACGCCATCGGACGGGAACGTCGCGCCGGTCGTGATGGTCAGGTCGATATCGATATCAACCTCCGTCGCCCGATCAAAGCTCTCGGGGCGTGTCACGCCGTCGTTGTCCACCGCATCGGCAGTGGTTGCCCCGAACGTCTGGAGTCCAGCCCCGCGGGATTCAAAGATGGCTTGGGCAATTGCGGTATCAGCCACGCCGGGTGCCTGCACTGTCACCTCCGGACCGTACTCATTGGTCACCGTATCCCGTCGCTCCTCGACACGCACGGAGATGATGTCGTCGGAGTAGTTGAGAATCGACGACTCCATGGCGGGCACCGTACTGACACCACCTTCGGCTTTGGTGGTCTCGTAACGCAGCTTGAACTCCGGATCGCGCTCCTCATCACGGCCTTCGACATACCCTTCGGACTGATCGCCCGTCGGGTTCGGGTTGGTCACCGAGTCAATCCCCGAAACCGGATCGCCGAAGCGCGTGATCGTATCCGCATCGACGTTGGTTTCCTCACCCAGCCACTCCTCGTCGAGATCCGTCTGCCACGGGCTGAGAGCCTTGATGGGCACAGTCACTGATACCGACCCGTCAGACAGGATTCGTTGAGTCATCGTCTCGAACGGAATCGGTGGGCGAGATTCAGTCCGTGGTGTCGTGACGACCGTCCCTTCGGGAATCGAGTAGTCGGTCGACGCCATGGTCTCCCGACTGAACACGACCTCACCCGTGGCCGCACGCAACGGACGGCGGCTGAAACCAGCCAACGCCAACTGCTTGTCGAGTTGTTTGCCAAAACTATCCTCATAGAACGAGGCGTAGTAGGCCGCTTCGGCAGCGTCCCACTGCGTGGCGATCTCCGTGGCGGTGGCGTTGATGATCTGCAAGACGGGTGAACTCGGACGAAGCTCGATATCAGTGCCAAGCTCCTGTTCGAACGCCGTCTTGAGATCGTCGCGGATCTGATCAATCGACTTCTTCTCGAAGGTGCCGTCAGGTTGTGGGCCGAACTGGCTCACTGCATCTCAACTCCAAACTCCACAGTGTCCGGCACTGATACCAGTGCCACCGCCACATCGACCTGTCGGGTGCGGTTTGTTCGATCACCCGTGATCTCGACCGACTCGATCGATTCGACCCGATCGTCTCGATCCAGTGCGAAGCGGATCTCCCGATCCAACACCTCGTTGGGTGCGCCGACGATCTCGAAGACACGCAGGCCATGATCCGGCGCGAACGGGTCTTCGCCACGCACCGTCGTCAGCGTGTCCTTCAGTTCCTGCGTGACACCTTCGATACCATCGATCATCGCGTACCGCTTCGCGTCGTCGAGATTGATATCGCCGTCTGCGTTGGTCTGGAGTGTGCGTTTGAACACCATAGTTAGCTTGCCTCCGTATCCGAGGAGCCGGGGTCGTCGACCGTGACCGACCCGCCCGAACTGTCGGTCAACGTCGCATCAGCGGTCAACACCGGGGCGGAAGCGTTCGGATCACCCAACGTGACCGAGCCGTCCGGAGCCAGTTTGATCACCGTCCCCGAGCTATGGCTGACTTCGAACAGCCCATCTGGAGCCATCGTCATTGTCGAGCCATCGCTCTGGATCGCCAGCACGAACTCACCGGGCGAGTGACTGGGGATCGCGTCGTCATCCAGCCAGAGACTGGCGATGAACACCGCCGCCTCCAGCGTGTGCCGTCGGGTCGAACTGTTCGGCACATGGCCGCGATCTTGGATCTGCTCGGCCAGCGGCTCGCGTGTGTGGAGCAACAGCCCTTCCATCTCTGATTCGAGTGGCAACACCACACCAACCCCATCGCCGCCGAACGGCGTGGCGATCGGCACGTCATCGACGAACACGTTGGCGTCGGATTTGAGACTCACCGTCACCCGCTGGGTCTCACTGTCGACGCTCTCGATGATCGCCATACTCGCCGTGTACATGCCGCGCACCTCGTCGCGGATGAACTGGCGGATGGTGTCGGCGATTGAGACATCCTTGTCACTCATCGATACACCTGTGCCGTCTCTGATTGTGATTGCGTTGCGTTATGCATCGAGAATGAACCTCCACTCCGCTTCGTTAGTCACAGTGGCCGGATTACACCGGGTTGTAGCCGGGGAACTCGACCACATCAGGCGTTGGGTCGTACTCCTCGGCGTCGTCAGCCAGCGTCACGTCAGCGGTCACCGTGTGGTCACCGCTCACCGTCGAACTCGCGTACTCGTAGTTCTCGACGCGATAGACACCATCGAACCGATCAGTGTTGATGACCACCTCGGCTCCCTTTCGGATGCGCGGATCGAGCATGGCAGTAAACTCCAGTCGAGTCTCATCGTCCTCGCTGTCGTTGTTCGACTTCTTGCCGATGTTCAACAGCAAGCCATCAAACGATAGCTCGGGTGCCTCGCCTACAGTGGTCGAACGCTCGACGAAGAACAGCCGACCCTGCTCGGCGAACCACTCCCACTTGACGCCCGTCAGTTCGGCGGCGTACTCCAGCAGTTCGTCGAGCCAGTCTTTGACCTTCCGATCGGTCGTCATCGCCCAGTTACCCGGAATGGACTGGCCAACGGGATCGACCGTCGCGCCAAGCCCCAGCGAGGCGGCGATCTCCTCGACGATTACCGACGGCGAAGCATCGGCCCAACTGTTGCTGATACGGTTAAGAACCGCCTCCGCCGTCACGTCTTGGCCCTGCAAGCGATACTCGATATCGCTGCCGTTGACCGACGCCTTCAGCTTGTCAACGTTACCGTAAATCACGTTCTGCTGGATACCATTTGCCCACCCCAGCGTGATCGAGAGCTTGCTGTTCTTGTCGAAGCGATCCCACGTCGCATCCGTGAGATTCCACAGCTTCGCGTCAAACTCCAGCGGATCGCTGCTGGGCTTGGTGACGGAGATATCCATATCGAATCCCGACATGTCTTGGCCGTCAATGTAGAGTTCGCGGTGCTGCTTCCAGAGGCGCATCCTACCACTCCTCCGGCGGACGACCATCGGGACCCGGAATCACGTAGAAGTACATCTCCTCCTGTAAATTCTGCGGCGTCACGCGTTGGGCCTCGCCGCTGGGATCGGCGAACAGAAACACGCAGAACGGCAGATATGAATAGTACCGATACGGCGTGGCCACGCTCTTGGTGACCCGCCGCCCGATAGTCAGATGCTCGATTTCAACCGTCCAGCGACTCAACTCGGAGTTCCACTCCATCTGAAGTGCGAACCGCTGACGCGGAAAACTCCGCGGCGTGAACTCCACGTTGATCGACTGGCGGTTCTGGATTCGGTGGCGTGGCAAGTTGATGCGTTCAGTCATCGG
>Ga0136583_1001009_pt1 | contig 6562 bp, 6 predicted proteins | sample AntDeeMetagen397_FD_104792 | JGI IMG/M metagenome (GOLD analysis project Ga0136583, IMG submission 104792) | Saline lake microbial communities from Deep lake, Antarctica - Metagenome #397 | ecosystem: Environmental > Aquatic > Non-marine Saline and Alkaline > Saline | place: Antarctica: Deep lake... | reverse complement strand
TTTTCCCTGTACAAACTTGGCACGATTTTTTCCCTGTACAAACTTGGCACGATTTTTTCCCTGTACAAACTTGGCACAAATCTTTCCAACCAAAAACCATGCCAGCTTTCAGACGAACCGAAATGAACCGTTTAACGAACCGTAAAACGAACCTTTTTTGAGTTGATTTAAACTTGTAATTTTAGTTGTTTTAAACTATAATTTACAGTCACTTACCGTTAAATATAACAGGTTTCCAATGGCTAAAAAAACGTTTAATAAAGATAGTAAACCGCTACCGGAATTTTTTAAAAAGGATGTTAAAGCAGTAGAGAAAAAGAAAGAAGAAATAAGGGAGTTAAGAAAAGAAACATCCCGACTCGCAAGCAAAGCAAACAAAAGAATAGCCCGATTAGAATCTAATAACTTGAAATCAACTCCCGCTTATCAGGCATACATAGCAGAAGGTAAAGGGAAGTTTGGGGTTGAGGGTAAAACGTATAATGAAGTTCAGTCAGAAGTAGCAAGGTTAAGAAGGTTTATCAATAGCGAAACTTCAACGGTTCGGGGGGCTAGTTCTGTTTTAAAAGAAATGGCGGCTAACACTGGTATTAAATATAAGAACTTAAAAGAACTTAAAGCTAAATCGTCAAGGTTCTTTGAACTATCAAGTAAAGTTGAACAGTATTTAAGAACAGTTGAAGACATGGCTAGCGCCATAGGCTACCAAAAGATCTGGGAAGCGGTAAACCAGTATGTAAAAGACTCCAACATTAACCTAGATCAAGGCGGGGATAATTTAGATGGTATGGTTAAATCGATAACAGGTGCATTAAAAGAGTATGATGAACCTGTTCCGTTATGGGCTAATACGGGATGGTATTCTTTAAAATAAATTCATCCAATTAAAAGCAGGTTATGATGTTTAAATATTCTGAAATAATTGGGTTATTAGACGAATTAGAATACGAAACAATAAAAACAAATAAAAAAATTAGTTATATAAATTTACCATGTGGGTTCGATATTGAAACCAGTAGTATTAAAGTTGGGGATGATAAGGCCGCTTTTATGTATATATGGGCGTTAGGGTTAGGCCATAATAAAGGGGTTTACTATGGCCGTGAATGGGGAGATTTTTTAGACGTTTGCGAACTACTACAAAAAACGTTCGGATTAAGTGAAGAAAAAAGATTAGTTATTTACATTCATAATTTAGGTTATGAATTCCAGTTCATGCGTAAATACTTTAAATGGTTACAAGTTTTCGCGGTTGCAGAAAGGAAACCAATAAAAGCGTTATGCGATTATGGCATTGAGTTTCGTTGTTCATATATTTTAAGCGGGTTTTCATTATCTAATACGGCTAAAAATCTAGTTAAATATAAAATAAAAAAGTTAGTAGGGGATTTAGACTATTCACTAATACGAACGCCACATACACCATTAACAGGGCCAGAAATGGACTATGTTAATAATGACATAGAAATAATCACAGCATATATAAGCGAGCAAATAGACCTATATGGGGACGTTGTTAAAATACCCATGACAAATACGGGTAGGGTTAGAAAACACGTAAAACAAGAATGTTATTTTACTGATACAAACCACAGAAAAAGTAGTAAAGGGAAGTATTACCGCTATAGGCAAATTATGAAAGATTTGACGATAGACCCGAAAACATACGTGCAACTGAAACGCGCTTTTATGGGTGGGTTCACCCATGCGAACGCCAATTACAGCGGCCAAACTTTAAAAGACGTTTCATCAATAGATTTTACGTCTAGTTATCCGGCGGTAATGGTTTCTGAAAAATTCCCTATGTCTCGTTTTAAAGAAATAGAAGTTAAATCAATAGATGAATTAGACGAACTATGCAAAAAACACGCGGTTGTTTTTGATGTTAAATTTACAGATTTGAAATGGAAAATAACGCAAGAAACCTATATTTCAGAATCAAAATGTTTTGAAATTTCAAACCCCACTATAAACAACGGTCGAATAGTAAACGCTGATTCTCTATCTGTAACCCTTACAGAAGTTGACTACGAAATAATGAAACAGGTTTATTCATGGGATGGGATAGCCGTTGCAAACGTTCGTTATGCCCATAAAAACTATTTACCGCGATCAATTATAAAATCAATATTAGATTTGTATCAGGATAAAACCATTCTTAAAGGTGTTGATGGTTCGGAAGTTGAATACATGCTATCGAAAGGGATGCTAAATTCCATATATGGGATGAGTGTTACAGACATAGTAAAAGATAACGCAATTTATACAGACGGTTGGGAAACCGAAAAAGTAGATTTAGAAGAAGAAATAACCAACTACAACGAAAGTAAAAACAGATTTCTATATTACGCATGGGGTTTATGGGTTACAGCTTATGCCCGCAAAAATTTATGGACTGGAATCATTGCAGCGGGGGATGATTACGTTTATTCAGATACAGATAGTTTAAAACTTCTTAACTATTATAAATATAAACCTTATATTGATTGGTTCAATACTCAAATAATTTTGAAAATGCAAACTATGTGCGATTATTACAAATTTGATCGTAAACTTTTATCACCTAAAACGAAACAGGGCCACATTAAAACAATAGGCGTATGGGATTTTGAAGGCACCTATACACGGTTTAAAACATTAGGGGCTAAACGATACCTAACTCAAGAAGGGGATGAACTATCGTTAACAGTAGCAGGGTTAAGCAAACAAAACGGGTTAGACTATATGCGCGAACTAGCAGGGGATACCGAAAACGTATTTTCTGTATTCAACGATTCTCTATATATTCCGTCTGATAGAACAGGTAAAATGACCCATACCTATATTGACGATGAATTAAAGTTCAAGTGCATAGATTATTTAGGAAATGAAGAAACAGTAAACCCATTATCTAGCGTACACTTAGAAAGTTGTGATTTCACTTTAAAAGTAGCAGATCAATATAAAGAATTTTTACAAAATCTATCTAAAGGTTATATTTATAAAGGGGTTGAACACGTATGAGTAATTTTTACAATACAGCAAAAATAGATAAGAAAAACGCAACATATAACATAATTTTTGGCGAACGTTCAAATGGTAAAACCTACGCCATGTTAAAAAAGAGCCTTAAAAACTACTTTGAAACGGGGGCGCAATTCGGTTATGTGAGACGATGGAAAGAAGACATTACAGGTAGAAGAGCGCAACGTTTATTTTCTGGTATAAACGATAATCAAGAAGTAGAAAAAATGTCTAAAGGGGCGTTTACTGGCATTCACTATTGGGCGGGGAAATTTTACTTATGTAACTACGATGATAACGGCAAAACAATTTATTCAGATCAAGATATAATCGGTTTTACTTTTGCTCTATCAGACGGGGAACACGATAAATCGACTTCATTCCCGAACATTACTACAATAATTTTTGATGAATTTCTAACAGGGCGTTTATACCTTCAAGATGAATTCGTATTATTTATGAATACGGTTTCAACAATAGTCCGAAAAAGAGACGATGTTAAAGTATACATGCTAGGTAATACCGTCTCTAAATTTTGCCCGTATTTCGGTGAAATGGGATTAAAACATATTGCCAAAATGACTCAAGGGACTATTGATGTATACCATTACGGCAATTCAAAACTAACAGTTGCGGTTGAGTATTGCGCCTCAATTAGTAAAGGGGAAAAATCAAATAAGTATTTCGCATTTGATAACCCTAAACTAGAAATGATAACAGGGGGTGCATGGGAACTAGATATTTACCCGCACTTACCTTTTAAATATAAACCTAAAGATATTCTGTTAATTTACTTTATAGAATTTGATGATTCTATTTTCCAATGTGAAGTAATAGAAATAAACGGAATTTATTTCACTTACATACATATTAAAACAACAGAAATAAAAGAAAGGGAAACGGATTTAATATATTCCCTAGACTTCAATCCCCAACTAAATTACAATCGTAATCTATACAATCCGGTTAATAAGTTGCAAGAACGGGTATTGTGGTTTTTTAAAACAGACCGAGTTTTCTACCAAAATAATGATGTTGGTGACACGGTTAACAACTTTTTAAAAATTTGTAAACGGGGTTAATATGGATTTAGTAGTAATCGGCGAAATGGTTGAAACGTTGGGGTTCCCTATTATTGTTAGTGCGGCGTTGTTTTGGTCTAATAGGGAAATGGTGAAATACTACGGACAAATAATTACCGAGTTTAGAAACACGTTGCACGAAAACACAATCGCAATGGAAAAACTAATAGACAAAATTGATAGGAAATAAACCATGTATGATTTCAAAAACAAACAAGCGAACGTATTACAGAACAACCGTTATCTGTTTGCTAAAACGCTTTCAATGTTTGAATATATTGGATTACCTGAAACCATCCCATACCGCGAACTTGAAAAACTTTTACAAAATAATGGTTACGCTTTCATAACAGAAGTTGAAGGTGAACTTTATGCTTTCGGCGGGGGATTAGGCGGGGAGCAGGACGTATATGGGAACCCGTCAAAAATTACAATCAACAACGTTGCTTTAAAATTCAACAAAACACTAGACATAAAAAAGGACGGGGTTTTAATTCATAACGATGATAGCCTGATAGGTCTATTACCGCTATTCAATAAATACAATTCCCTGTTAACTGAAAACGATATTAACATGGTTCTAAACGGTTACAGTAACCGACTACAAATTATGTTAAGTGCAAGCGACGACAAAACAAAAGCAAGTGCGGATAAATACATTGAAAACCTTATCAACGGTGAAATAAGCGTTATAAGTTCTTCACCTATGTTTGATGGGGTTAAAACCCACACAACGGGGAATAGCCAAGGTAGTTCAATTACATCCCTTATCGAATACCAACAATACATTAAAGCAGGTTTGTTTAATGAAATAGGTTTAGATGCAAATTTCAACATGAAACGCGAACGGTTAACCAGTGGGGAAGTTGACCAAGGGGACGATATTTTATATCCTTTCATTGATAACATGATGAAATGTCGGTTAACCGCACTGGAACAAATCAACGAAAAATACGGGCTAGAAATCTCTATTGATTATGGTTCGGTTTGGAACAAAAAGAATAAAGAAATGGTCGATGGTATCGTAGACGAAACGCCAGACGAAACGCCAGACGAAACGCCAGACGAAACGTTAGACGAAACGTTGCCAGAAGAACCGCAAGAAACCACACTAGAAACCGATACAGAAGAAGGGGAAGCCATAGAAGAAGGGGAAGAAGAACCGCAAGAAACCACACTAGAAACCGATACAGAAGAAGGGGAAGCCATAGAAGAAGGGGAAGAAGAACCGCAAGAAACCACACTAGAAACCGATACAGAAGAAGGGGAAGAACTATCAGACAATCAACCGGAAGAATCAGAAGAAACGATAAGTGGTTCATCTTTGAAATCATCGTCAGAATTGTTAGACGGATTTTCAAACGAAAAGATAGAAAGTGAAATAAACGAAATTAAAGCCACTTTAGAAAACGGCGAACTAACAGAAGAAGAAAGGGAAATTATGTTAGTTCGTCTAACTGAATTACAAGGGGCTAAAGATGAGTAATTTAAAGGAATTTTTGGCGGGAGATAGTCTTTTTTCGGCTATCGTTACCGCTGAACCGTTCCCGTTTATTGTGGATAATGAAGCGGTTTTAGATTTAATGCTTATTATCAACTACGGAAATAGACAAGTTTTTGAACCGTTTGAAGGTAATGATATTAGCAGCATAGCAACTATGTTGGTTTTGAACTTTGAACAAACGTGGAATAGTTACGTTAAAATGGGGGTTCTACTTGAAAACCCAAACGATAGGCGGGAAGTTACAGAAACAATAGATAAAACAGAAGAAAGATTAAACAGTAACGATTCCACAGATAAAGTTTCGGCGTTTAATTCTAATACAATGGCTGATGATAAAGGGAGTTCTGTTAGTGGAACAGACGATTTAACAGGTTTAACCACTAGAACCTTGACCGACGAACAAATAAACGCTACAACTATGTTTAACCGGTTGAGTTCTAAAACCAGAAACAGTATAGTAGCATCTGTATTAGACGATATAGTCGGTTACTTAACGTTAAGTATCTATTAAAAGGTGAATTGATATGAAAGTCCAACAGATTTATACCCTAGTGAACGCGGCAACCGCCGGTATTTTGGGAGAAACAGAAGTAGTAGAAGAAGACCTATCAAACGTTGTTAGTATCGGTAAGGCGCTTGCAAATGCCGATAAAGTTGATAATTACGTTAAAAACCTTGTTAACCACATTGGTAAAGTTGTATTTCAGGAACGTCTATATTCAGGGGCGGTTCCTTCTGTATTGATGGATTCATGGGAATTCGGTTCTATTCTTGAAAAGATTAGTGCTGATTTGCCAGCGGGAACCGAAAACGAAAGTTGGGACCTAACAGACGCAACCGAATACAGCCCTAACTTTTTTTATAAACCGTCTGTTAGTGTTAAGTTTTTTAACAGTAAAACCACGTTTGAAATCCCGCTTTCATTTACTGAAATGCAGGTAAAAGAAAGTTTCTCAAATGCTAACCAGTTGAA
>Ga0136583_1000927_pt1 | contig 6914 bp, 4 predicted proteins | sample AntDeeMetagen397_FD_104792 | JGI IMG/M metagenome (GOLD analysis project Ga0136583, IMG submission 104792) | Saline lake microbial communities from Deep lake, Antarctica - Metagenome #397 | ecosystem: Environmental > Aquatic > Non-marine Saline and Alkaline > Saline | place: Antarctica: Deep lake... | reverse complement strand
TTCATTAGCCTTCGAGCGACAGCACTGCTGTTGCTCGGGGCTTTTTGTATTTATAGAGCGACAGCGATCTCCGCTGTTGCTCTCCAATTCATATTGGAGCCCAGAGCAGCCGCGCTGTGCAGTATCGAGCTGGTATGTAGTCGACCTCCCTGCCTAGAGTCTCGATACCGTTGCTTCCACGGTGGTTGCAGAACCGTAGTCGGCGTCGTCGACCGATTTTGGCATCGCGTCAGTCTCATACCGACTCTCAAGCGCCGCCGTAAGTGCATCCCGAACGCAACCACGAGCTGCACGCCCCACAGGCGTCGACGATCCCGAAAACTGTGCTTGTTCTCCAGTTTGATCCGTCCCGACGATCACAGCATCGCTCGTCGTTCCCGAAAAGCCAGTCAGGCGGAGTAACGTCGCAGTTTTGGCTTCAGTGACGACCGCAACGAGATTGGCGAGCGCGCCGTCGGGGAGTGCCCGCGTTGTCCCGGAGATGATGTTGATCGTTCCCGGTTGGAACGGAGTGGCTGTGTCGGCGGTTGTCTCGCTGGCAGATCCAGGTGGGAGTGTCGCAGGGTTTGAGACACCAGCGGTGACGATCACCTCGACAGGATCAAGCACGGCCCGCCGGGCGTGTCGTTGGTCGACGCCTGTCAATAGCGCCGGACCTGCCGTGTCGAACCCCGCGTCGGCTTTTCGGCGGTCGACGTACTCTGTGATTTCCGTCTCCGTCCACCCTGCCGGGACGGTGATGTTGTAGGCGACGTCGGCCTGGTGGTGGCCGCCATCGAATCCAGTCGACAGCCAGTCGGTCGTCGGCGAGCGTACCTGCAGGACGTTCGACTGGACCCTCGATTCGAATATCTGATCAGTCACGGAGTAGACGGTTCGGGTCGACTTGCTTGAATGCTGCTGGTCGACGAATGGCCCGAGACCGCTAGGCTTAAGCACGTCTCAGAAGTAATTCCGGACGCGCCAAGGTGGCAGAGTCTGGCCGAACGCATCCGCCTGCAGAGCGGAACCCCCGCCGGTTCGAATCCGGCCCTTGGCTTCCTGCGACGAACGAAGGTGAGGAGCGGAAGCCATACGGATTTGAAGCAGGGAGCAGCTTGCTGCGACCGAGGTTCGAATCCGGCCCGTGGCTTCTTTTTGTATTCTAGTGTCTCTGTTCGTTATGGAGTGTCGTCGACCGTCTCCTCGTCGACTCGCCGAACGGTAACTCGTCGAATTCGGTTCCGTTCGACGGCTTCGACAGTGATCGTGATCCCAACTGTATCGAACTCGACGAGATCGCCCGTCTCGCCCAGTCGACCGAGCTGAGTGTTGACGAGTCCGGCGACCGTTTCGTAGGCACCGTGACGCGGGAGGTCGACGCCGAGGAGGTCGTTGAGTTCGCCAACAGTGACTTCGCCGTTGACGACGAGGCCGTCGGCTGTCGTGCGGATGACTCGTTCTTCGCCGACCTCGACGATTTCGCCGACGATCTGTTCGAGGATGTCCTCGATAGTGACTACACCCTCCATCTCCCCGTACTCGTCGACGACAACCACGAGCGGCTGCCGTTGGGCCTGCATCTCCGCAAGGAGGGTGTCGATCCGCTGGGTGTCGGGGACGATCAGTGCTGGTGACATCACGTCAGCAAGCGTGAGTCCCTCTCGGAGCGCGCGTTCGGCGTCTCGGATGTCGACGATACCGACGACGTCGTCGAGGCTTCCCTCGTAGACTGGCACCCGAGTCAGTCGTTCCTCGGCACAGAGCCCGACGATATCTGTAAGTGGAGTCGTTCGGTCGACGGCGGTGACGTTCGGACGGGGGACCATCACTTCGCGTGCGGTCGTGGATTCGAGTTCGAAGATGCCTTCGACCATCTCTCGCTCCGAAGGGCCGATAGCACCGACCTGTTCGCCGGTTGCGACGAGTCGCTCCAGTTCGGCGCGGGTGAGTTCCGGCCGGTCGACCGTCTCCGAACCGGTGAGGACGTTGATCCGCGTGGAGATCCACTCGAAGACGACGACAATTGGATAGAGGAGGCGCTGAAGCATCGACAGCGGTCGGGCGAATCTGAGTGCGGTGCGTTCGGCGTTGGCAACGCCGTAGGATTTGGGCGCGATCTCGCCGATGAGCAGAATGAGGATGCTCATGACAACTGTGGCAATCGTGACACCGATTCCTGCACCGAAAACTGAGACGACGGCGACAGTGGCAATGCTCGCCATCGAAATGTTGACGACGTTGTTGCCGACGAGGATCGTTACTAGTAGTCGGTGGGGGTCATCACGGAGGCGTGCAAGGATGGCTCCGCGTTTGTCGCCCCCATCCCGGAGTGCCGTAATTCGGTGTCGTTCCAGCGAGAAGACTGCAATCTCGCTGGCCGAAAAGAAGGCACTTATACAGAGCAGGAGCGCGATTCCAGCGCCGACAAGCGGCAGCGAGTCAGTGACCATCGGGTTGGCCTGAGTTTCCGACGGCGACTAGTTATATATACTGTCTGTCGACGCTCAGGTGAACTGCCTCGTTCGATGCGGAGATGGATTCAGTAGTCACGAGACGATCTCGGCTGGCGGTGCGAGATCCCGTCGACCGCCTGCGGTGATCACGAACAACACAGCCAGTCCGACACCGTAGGCGACCATCAGCGGCACCGTGACGAGGAACATGGTTATAATGTCGGCGGGCGTGAACAGCGCGCCGACCGTCAGCAGTGCGACCGTTACCTCGCGCCAGCGTCCCCGCATCGCCCCGTAGGGGACGCCCGCCTTGTTGAGCAGGATCATCAAAATAGGGATATCGGCGAGCAGTCCGATCCCGGCCGTGGTGAAGATGATGAGCCAAAAGAAGTCGTTGACTCGGTAGGTGATCAGCATGTTCGCGGCGGTGGCGTCGGCGACGAGATAGGAGATCACCGCCGGGGCGATGTAGAAGTAGCCCAGCGCGAGGCCACCGAACAGTCCGGCGCTGAGCGAGCCAGTCCACAGGAAGACGACCCACTGGTTCCCTCTGACAGCACCGAGCTGTTTGAGCGCGGGCCACGTGTAGTAGCCCACCATCGGCAACACTGCCAGCACACCGACCAGCACAGACACCTTGACGATGAACAGCACGGCCTCGACCGGGTGGAGTGTGATAATTTCGAGGGAGGCCTCGTCGACCAACTGCGGCGGCATCCGACTCAGGAAGTTCTCCCGGATGACACCTAGTCCACCGAGGTAGAACGCCATGAACGTCCCGACCATGGCGATCAGAAACGTCAGTACGAGTCCGAAGGATCGCGAGCGGAGACTGTCGAGAATAAACATGATATCGGTGTAGTAGCCACCGATATCGTCGGTATCCTGCTCGCCATCGGTGAGTTCGTCGAGGAAGGAGTCACCAGCCCGTTCGGCGCGGTCGCCGAGGTCACCTTCCTGGGCTTGTGCGGCCTCCTCGGCGGCCTCGCGTTCGGCTTCGGTGTCGTCGAACCGGTCGACGATTGCCCGTGCCTTCTCTGGATTATCGGCCTCCAGTGCTTGGCTGGCCATCGCCATCGCTTCGTCTTCGTCGAGGTCGACGAACGCTTCGGGCGGTGCGGCACGGATTCCCTCGGCATCCAGCGCCGAGAGATCGATTGCAGTCGGATCGCCCATATTGGACTCTATCTGGTCGGGGTCGAGTTCGGTGTAGACGAAGTAGGCCAGTCCCAGCAGCGCGAGCGCGAGGCCCAAAATTCCACCGTAGAGACCGAGTGCCACGTTTGGGGTCACACCCAGAGCCGCACCGGCTGGCTGGAGTCGGTAGCTACTGGCAATTGTCCATGGCCCGATGGCCAGTTGTAGACTCAACAGGCTGTTGACCGCGTCGACGCCACCGTACTCGTAGAAGGCGTACACGAAGCCGAAGCCACCGAGTAGGAGTCCGGCGAGCACGTTCCAGTGTCGACTGGCCGTCCCACGGATTTCGATCTGTTCGCTCCCGCGGCGAGCGGTCACGACGATTTTCGCCAGATAGAGACTCAACCCATAGAGAACGATCAGCGGCGCTGCCCACATGATCTGGGTGAAGGGGTCCGGCGGCGAGAAGACCGCACCGAAGACGAACATCCCGAGGACGGCGTACCGCCACTTGTCACGGAACGTCTCGTAGGGGATGATTTCGGCATACGAGAGGCCGGTGATCGCCAGCGGCATTTGGGCGGCCAGACCGAACGAAATCGTCAGGAGGACGATGAACTCCGTCCACAGCACGATTGAGTAGCTTGGGTTCAGTCCGGCATCGAAGCCGAAGCCAGCCAGAAAGCCGAACATGACGGGGAAGAAGACCGCGTAGCCGTAGGCTGCGCCGCCGGTAAATAGGGCTGCTGCAAATAGCCCAATGAGGACGAGTTTCCATCGGGCGACAGGCGTTTGGAGCCACCAGCCGCGCTGTCTGAGTGCATCGCGTGCAAAATAGAGAAATGCCGGCACTGCGAAGAGAATACCGATAATAAGACCGATTTTTGCTTGGAGGAGGATCACGTCGAACGGCGTCTGTGCGATGATCTCGAAGCTCTCGCCGACGTCCGCACGCATTCGGGACTCGGTGACGTTTCGAAGGAAGTCCCAGATGTAGAGCCGGAGAGCGTAGAACGTGCCGAGGAAGCCGATCAGAAAGACGATAAAGACCTTCTGGAGGTCTTTCTGGGCGGCCCGTAGCATCGCACGAGCGGTGGCTGTCGTCTCACCAAGCGCCTGCCTGGTGTCCGCATCGAGCGCGCTAGACATGGCTGTAACAAGCCGACTCGCTGTTATCAACTTTTTCTCTCGGCTACGGGCCGTCGACCCGATTTTGCTCCCACTATGCGATGTGTGGTCGACCAGCCGGGATGAATCAGAAAAGGCCTATAATGACCCGGGGGTGTAATGTAACTGAATGGCCGAGCAACCGGACGCTGGTGATACCGACGAGACCGCGAGCGACGCGGTGGCCGACCCGCCCGTCGACAGCGATGCGTCCGACGCTCCGGTCGACGCGAGTACCGACTCGGTCGACAGCACGACTGCCGACTCCGCCGACCCCGCCGACCCCGCCGACGATACGACGACCGATGGCGGTACGACCCAATCCGGACTCCCGGACGACGAACTCGACCAGCCCGACACGTCGGTCGTCGACGATGGGATGGTCGGCGACGGTCCACAGTCGGATCAGGAGATGCCGCTTGCAGACCACATCGAGGAGATGATGCGTCGACTCGGCGTCGTTTTTCTGGTCGCCGGGATCGTCACGATCCTCGTCTATCCGTTTGCTGGAGAGACGATCAACTTCCTGTGGGCCTCCCACATTCCGGAGGCCGCCACCAACCGCCCCCGACTGTACGGCCCATTGGAGTTCATCCTCACGAAGCTGAAAGTCGCCGGGCTTGCTGGTATTCTGATTGGGTTGCCGGTGTTCGTCTACCAGACGTATCGGTTCATGCGTCCCGGACTGTATCCACAGGAGCGTCGCTACTATCTCTCCTCGGTGCCGACGAGTCTCGTCCTCGGTATTTTCGGCGTGCTGTTCGCCCACTTCCTTATCCTGCCGTTCATCTTCGCCTACTTTTCGGAGTACACCGAGGATGCGGCAGTCGTCGCCTTCGGGCTGCAAGAAACGTTCAATCTCATATTGATCATGATGGGGTGGATGGCGCTCATTTTCCAGATTCCGCTGTTCATCATGCTGGCGATCATGATGGGGATCGTCACCCGCGAGTGGCTCGAAGCCAAGCGACTCATCTTCTGGGGATCGTTCCTCGGGATTGCGTTTATCTTCAGCCCCGATCCGACCGGGATGGCTCCGATCATCGTCACGCTGACGATGGTGGTGCTGTTCGAGGGGACGCTCGCAATCCGTCGCTGGACCGGGAACTGAGCGCTTTGCACCGTTTCGGTCCCAGTTATAATCGTTACTCGATATCGAGATCCGCCAGCGTGAGTTGCCAATGGTCCGGATCGGTGAGTCGCTCCGCTGAGAGCCGCGATTGCTGATCCGCCGGTACAGTCGACGTCCCGGACGTCTCCGGCGTTCGAATGGCGTGTGTCGTTCGTGTCGAGGCAGTCGACACCGGAAACGCATCGTCACGACAGAACCCATACCGACGGAACAGCCCCGGATAGTAGTCTGTCGGCGCTCGTATGAGGTCGACGTCGGTGGTGTCCTCCAGCAGCGCCCCGAGGAGCGCCTCGACGGCCGCCGGTCGTGTAGCCGCCGTCTGCATGGGCTGGAGATCGAAGAGATAGCAGATTCGCGCCTCATCGGTCTGTTCGGTGGCGGCGATGAGGCTCCCGACTGTCTCGCCGTCGTCGACAGCGACGTAGCTCGTCGTCTCCCAGTTGGGGTTGGCGAACCGCCACTTTAGGAAGGGTCGATCACGGACGACGTGAGTCCCGGTCGGCCGCGTCGACGAATAGAGATCGTGAATCGCATCGATCCGAACGCCGGACGAGCGCTCGATGGTGATCTCCTCCGGAGCGGATGCGAGCCAGTCGAGTGCGTTGAGTCCGACACCGCAAACCGGTGTGCCAACCCGAGCGGCCAGCGCGACGATTGCCGAGTGGTCGGCGTTCGTTCTGTCGACGAACGCTCGTGGATTTTGCACCCGGTAGCGACAGGCAACCGATCCGACCGTCTCCCAGTCGAACTGTTCGAGTCCGGGACGCAGTTGCTCGTTCGGGAAATTGAAAAACAGCGAGACGTCCGTGAGGTGGCGGTCGAGTGTGGCTTTGGTCATCCGGGTGAATAGCCCCTGCCGTCGGTGGTCAGGGTGGACGATCCAGTCGACGGGCTGGAAGACGTCGTGGACGGTCTCGCCGATACGAAGCCGATACGGAAGTAGTGGCTCGGCTCCGACGAGTTCGCCATCGGATTCGACAACGGTCATCTGGACACCGTCCCGGTAGGGGTTGGCTTCGAACCGCCAGTTGAACCAGTCT
>Ga0136583_1000912_pt1 | contig 6969 bp, 7 predicted proteins | sample AntDeeMetagen397_FD_104792 | JGI IMG/M metagenome (GOLD analysis project Ga0136583, IMG submission 104792) | Saline lake microbial communities from Deep lake, Antarctica - Metagenome #397 | ecosystem: Environmental > Aquatic > Non-marine Saline and Alkaline > Saline | place: Antarctica: Deep lake... | reverse complement strand
CTCGTCCACAAGGGCAACATCATGAAGTTCACCGAGGGCGCGTTCCGTGACTGGGGCTACGAGGTCGCCGAGGAGGAGTACGGCGAGGACGTTCTCACTGAGGACGAACTCTGGGACGAGCACGACGGCGAGCAGCCCGAGGGCACCGTGGTCGTTCAGGACCGCATCGCCGACAACATGCTCCAGCAGATCTTGACGCGAACGGATCAGTACGACGTGATCGCCACGATGAACCTCAACGGCGACTACATGTCCGACGCCGCCGGTGCACAGATCGGTGGCCTCGGTATCGCTCCCGGAGCCAACTACGGTCACGGCCGCTGTCTGGCCGAGCCAGTCCACGGCAGCGCACCCAAGTACGCTGGCGAGGACAAGGTCAACCCAACCGCGATGATCCTCTCCGGACGAGAGATGCTCGACTACCTCGGCTGGGACGACGCCGCCCAACTCGTGCGTGACGCCGTCGAACAGACGATTGTCGACCGGACGGTCACCTACGATCTGCACCGGCAGATCGAGGGCGGCGAGAAACTCGCCACCAGCGAGTTCGCCGAAGCCGTCGTCGAGAATATCGACCAGTTGGCCTAACGCCACGCGAGGCGTCTCGACCACTCACACTGCTCTTTTTTGACGTCGTCGACCAACCTCTCTACGTTGTGGATACGGGTTCGACGTGTGGTATATCGTGTTTTATGACATAATTAGATAAAAAGAGACACATACCATCGGCCAGTTAGATACGCAGTAGATGTATTCGTGGGTCAGTCGACGATTGGAACAGACGTACGAGCGGCTCCTCCGCCGCGAGATCGGCGACGGGCCGACACACGTCGCAATCATCCAAGACGGAAACCGGCGCTACGCCCGCAAACAGGGCGACGACGCGCCGGACGGCCACCGTGCGGGTGCCGAAACATCCGAACAAGTCCTCAACTGGTGTGAGGAGTTGGGTGTCAAGGAGCTGACGCTGTACACGTTTTCGACCGAGAACTTCAATCGCCCCGCCGAAGAAAACGAGCCGCTGTTCGATATGATCGCTTCCAAACTCCGGGAACTCGCCGACAACGACCGGCTCCACGACCGGGAGGTCTGTATTCGGGCAATCGGCGAGATCGACCGGCTCCCCGAGCGTGTCCGTGAGGCCATCGAGTACGCCGAGACCGAAACCGCGGGCTACGACGGGTTCCGGCTCAACATCGCGTTGGCCTACGGCGGTCGCAACGAACTGCTCCGGGCGGCCCGGGAGGTCACCGCAGCGGTTGAGGCGGGCGACCTCTCGGCCGACGAAATCGATGTCTCGACCATCGAACAGCGACTCTACCGCCAACCGATCCGGGACGTCGACCTCATCATCCGCACGGGAGGCGACGAGCGAACCTCGAACTTCCTGCCGTGGCATGCCAACGGCAACGAGGCCGCGGTCTACTTCTGTGCACCCTACTGGCCGGAGTTCTCGAAAGTCGACTTTCTCCGTGGTATTCGGACCTACGAGTCCCGCGAGCAGTCTTGGCAACAGAGCAAGGTCGACCGTGCGGTCACGCTCGTCCGGGCCCTCGGGAGCCTCGAACTCGAAGAGGCCCGTCGTGTGGCCGGACGACTCCGCGAACAGCTCCCGCAGGCTGGCGTCCAGGCGGTGACCGACGAACTAGAGGCCCAGGGGTCGACCGAATCGGCCACCGAGACGGAACTGTCGGAGACCACCTCACCGAGTTCAGCCGACTAACACGCCTCAGAAGAGACCCGAGCCATCGACCCGTCTGACCGTGATCGTGACCGAGTCGACAACCGTCTCACTGTCGGTCTGGACGACACGAAGCTCGTAGGTTCGCTCGTCTCCGTCGTTCCACGGCGGCGGAAGCTCATTTTTATATGTCGGTTCGGGACCGAGTCGACCGCCCGAGGAGATCCGCTTGTTCGATCCGTTCGTCCGCTCGTAGGCCTCGATTTGGTAGCTGCCAGTGCGGTTGGGGAGCCGGTAGTCGAGTTCATATCTAGCTCCGTCGATATCGTTGATATCGTACACCGAGACGTTTTCGATCACGGCCCCGGTCGTCGGCTCACCGATTGTCGTTTCGTACTCCGCAGTCGCCAGACAGCCGCCGCCGGCCAGACTCACACCGACGAGCAGAGCCAGTAGTAACCGCCGGTTGGAATGAGGAACGGTCATTGTCTCAGGCTCCGAACCGCCGCTGTCTGTCCTCGTAGTCGAGCAACGCCCGGAGATAGTCACGTTTTCTGAAATCCCGCCAGTTGACGTCGGTAAAGTAGAGTTCGGAGTACACCGATTGCCAGATCATAAAATCCGACAGCCGTTCGGCCCCGGTTTTGATAACCAGATCCGGCTCCTCCCGGAACACGAGCCGGTTGTCGATCTGTTCGGCCTCGATTTCGTCGGGCGAGAGGTCGCCCGCGTCGACGGCCTCTGCGAGCTGTCGGACGGTTTCGGTGAACTCCCGTTTCCCGCCAAGCCCAATCGAAATCTGGATTGGCTCCTCGGCCTGCTCGGTGTCGTCGGGACCTCTGACGGCCATCGGTCGAGGGACCGATAGCTCCGCAAGCTCCCGGCGGAGCGTCGGGATCACTGCCTCGTCGAGCACGCTAACCGAGACGGTGATTCGCTCGGCACCGTATTCGACGGCCCACTCGAAAAACGCGGCCAGCGTCTCGTAGGCTCCCTGTTCGAGGAGGTCTCGCTCGGTGATGACGACCGCAACGTGGCGTGGGGGGTCTTCGGACTGTCGACGGAGCCGGACGGCGAGATAAGTGTCGTACAGCACTACCGGACACTCTGCCCGGAGCGGTAAAAACTCGCTGTCAGCGACATTCGGTCTGTTGGAGACGGTTCCCGCTCGACTGCCACCCGGTGGGCGGTCGAGACGGGAACATCCGACAACAACCAGTATCAGACGGCGTTTCGGCATGTCGGGACCGTTAAGTGTGTCTCGGGGATACGGCGTTGTGTGACAGATGGGTTCCGACGCGCCGGTGGATTCGCCGCTGTCGCCAGCCTCGCGCTGGCGGCTCCAGCGCTCGGCCCGTCGACGGCAATCCCCTTCGCAGTGATCGCTCTCGTTGCGGCCGTCGGCATCACCGACGGCCCGCTATTCGACCTGTTTGCTCGCCCCGGTGACTGGGAGGACGGTCGACTCAACGGGCTGGCTGGCTTTTCGCTTGCCGCGGCGGCCCTCGCCCTGTTGGCGACCGTTCCCCAAACTCCACTGCCAGTCGGTATCTTCGTCGGGACGCTATTCATACTCGGCTTCGGAAACCTCGGGATGGAGGCCGTCCGGACACAAACCAGCGAGCCGTTTTTAACAGTCGCTGGTTTCGTCGCCACTGGCTTTCTGGCCGGGATCGGTGGCCAGTATCTGGTCGACCTCCAGCAGGCCACACCGGTCGCGTGGTCGTTGATCACGTTTCTGGCTATCGTCGGCGCGCTGATCGCCGCCCTGCTCCGGGAACTCCTCTACGAGCGGGACGACCCGCTGGTGTTGCTCTCGGTGGGGCTCGTACTGTGGCTGTTCGCCGAACTCGTCGGGACGATGCCGCCGGTCGAACTCGTCGCCGCCCTCGTAGTCACGGTCGTCCTCGGGGCTATCTCCTACGGGTTGGGCACCGCGTCGGTCTCAGGAATGCTCACTGGCGTCCTGCTCGGCGTGCTGATGATCGTTCTCGGCGGCTTCGGCTGGTTCGCCGTGTTGATTGCGTTTTTCGGTATCGGTGGGCTCTCCTCGAAGTTCCGCTACGGCGACAAGGAACAGCGCGGCGTCGCCGAGGACAACGATGGAGCCCGCGGCACTGGCAACGTGTTGGCGAACGCGGCGGTCGCGCTCGTCGCCGTATTAGGATTCGCCATCGTCGACGGAACCGGCCCGCTGGCGGTGGCCTTTTTATTCGCCTTCAGCGGCTCGGTGGCGACAGCGCTCGGCGATACACTCTCCAGTGAGATCGGCGGGCTGTTCGACTGCCCGCGGCTCATCACGACGCTCAAACGCGTCGAGCCCGGCACCGACGGCGCGATCACGTGGCAGGGCGAACTGGCTGGCCTCGCCGGAACCGGTCTCACCGGCCTGCTGTCGATGGTCGTCCTTCCGCTGGGGGCGATGTGGCCCGCCGCTGGCATCGTCGCGTTCGGCGGCTTCGTCGGGATGACCGTCGACAGCCTGCTGGGGGCAACCCTCGAAGGCGGCCGACTCGGCAACCAATGGGTCAACTTCCTCGCAACACTCAGCGGCGGGCTGTCGAGCGCCGGACTGGCCATCTGGCTCCTTTGAGATGACACCCCAGCCACCCATCCGACCTGCTCGCTCGGACGACGGGGCTGTACTCCAACAACTCCAGTCGCTCCTCTCGGAGCCGAGTCCCGGACTGCTGTCGACCGCCCTCGCCGAACGGTCGACTGCTTCCATTGGGTCAGCGAGCGCGCTCCAAACGTCGACGCTGCTTATAAGTCCAGACAGCACCGACCAGCCGGTCGGCTATCTGCTCGCAGTCGGCGGCGAGTCGACACATATCGCTGAACTCGCGGTCGACCCCGACCATCGCCGAGAAAATCGGGCGACGGCTCTTTTACAGGAGATCTGTACGAACGCGACGGAGCCGGTGACGGTTCACGTTGCAGCGGACAACGAACCCGCGCTATCGCTCTACCGGCGGGTTGGGTTCGTCGAGCAGGGTCGCTCGTCGGAGCTATTCGAGCGTAGTGACGGACTAACGCTGGTGTATGATCCGTCTACGAAAGTAGACTGAGGCTACCGATCAGACTTCGACATCGAGTTCGGCCGTCCGGAGCTGTTCGGCCGTAAGCACGCGTGTATCGACCGGCTGTTTGACGAACTCGCCGGTCGACCGAGCGACGATGTGGTCGAGATCGCGTTGGGTGGCGATATCCAGCATCTGTTGGGTGAGTTCGCCGTCGAACACGAGGGCGAACACGTCGTCGCTGGTTTCGAGCGCTGAGACCAGTTCCTCGAGGTCGACTTCTGTGAGTAGCTCGAACGATTCCGAGAGGAGCCGGGCGGTCCCAGTTCCCTCGTCGATGACCTCACGCACGTGACTTTGTAGCGTCGCGGGTGTCTCCGTCTCGGCTTCGGTCGGAGACTCGTGGGCTACCGCCTCGCCATCCGGCGTCTCGTCGGCTGTCGGTGTGTCGACTGTCGGCTCCGAATCAGCGCCCGTCGACTCCGGATCGGTTGTCGAAGCTGGATCGACCGGCTCCGTTGACCGTTCGGTGGTTTCAGTCGAACTCGTCGGGATCACTTCGACCTCGGTGGGTGACTCCGAATCGGCGTCCGTCGACGTGGTCGTCTCAGTCGCGGCACTCTGCTGATTCTCGGTGTCGGTTTCGGATGGGGCGGTATTGGTGTCCCCGGTCTCGACGAGGCCAGCGATGGTTTCCCGGATGTTTTGGACGTCCCCGAGGCGGTCGGCGGCGATCTTCTCGCGGAGCAGCGAGTGGACCTCCTCGCGGGAGAGGTCTTCGACCGATTGGTCCGCCGGCGCGAAGACGACGTAGTCGACGTCGCCGACCTGCAGCAGCTCTCGGAGGATGAGTTCGCCGCCCCGGTCGCCGTCGACGAAGACGGTGACTGTCTTCTCGGCGGTCAGCGAGGCCACGGCGTCGGGGACGTTCGTCCCCTCGACGCCGATTGCGTTCTTGATGCCGTGTTTCAACAGCTGGAGGACGTCGGCCCGCCCCTCGACAATGATGATCGCATCCGAGGAGGTGACGCTGGGTCCGGCCGGGAGACCGGCGTACTCGGCGATCTCGTCGACCTGGGCCGACTCCCGAACGTCGGTCAGTAGCTCCTCGCTGGAGATCGCGGTCTCGTCGAAGGCGGTCGCGAGGAGCTCCTTGGCTCGGTCGACGACCTCGCGTCGTTTGGCGGCCCGAACGTCTTCGATAGAGGTGACTTCGATGGTGGCTCGACATGGGCCGACGCGTTCGATTGTCTCCAAGGATGCGCCGAGGACTGCCGTTTCGGCCTTGTCGAGACTCGTCGCAATCGTGAGCTCGCCGAACGACTAGCCGTTTTCCGAACTAATCTCGACATCGATGCGACCGACTTTCGAAGACTGCTGGAGGTCTCTGAGATCCAACTCGTCGCCCAACAGGCCTTCAGTTTGGCCGAAGACCGCGCCGACGACGTCGCTCCGCTCGACGACGCCCTCGGCGGCGATCCGGGCGTGAATAAGGTATTTTGCTGTATCGTCCATGGTGTGTTCCCTTTGGGGAAATGATGGTGATGACTCTGAATCCGCAACTGCTCTAACACTCTTTATAAAGACTGTGGTCCCAAATAGCTGTCGTCCACTCGAAAACGACACAATCAGTCACGGTAGCGTCATCGAGCCGTTATTTATCGATTTTTCCAGCGAGCCAGTCGCTGGCCGTCCGAAGTGAGACCAGCGGTTCGGGTGGGGCGTCGTACTCGAAGATAATCCACTCCACGTCGGCGTCGGCAGATGCATCCAGACAGCCATCGAGATCCACGTCTCCCGTCCCGAGGTCGACGGCCAATCCACCACCGGGGGCGGTCGAATCCAGTCGCATATCCTTGAGATGGATCGCCGTCAGTCGGTCGGCATACCGATCAATGAGTCCGACCGGATCGGCGTCGGCGGCCGCCGCCCACCCCACATCCAGTTCCAGCCCGACGCCGGTTTCGTCGAGCAACACGTCCAAGGCGAACGTGTCGTCGACCATCTCGAACTCCGCGTCGTGGTTGTGATAGGCCAGCTCAAACCCTGCCGCATCGAGGTCTGCGGCAACGCTGTCAATCGCTGCTGCCGCGCCGCGAATTGTTCCGGTCTGGAGCCGCTCTCGGTCGAGATATGGAATCACGACCGTCTCGACACCGAGCTCGCGGTAGGGTTCGACCGCGCTCTCGACGCCGGCTTCGAGCGTCGACAGTGGAATGTGGGCGCTCGGCGCACTGAGGCCCAACTGATTAAGCGTCGACCGAATCG
>Ga0136583_1000851_pt1 | contig 7196 bp, 5 predicted proteins | sample AntDeeMetagen397_FD_104792 | JGI IMG/M metagenome (GOLD analysis project Ga0136583, IMG submission 104792) | Saline lake microbial communities from Deep lake, Antarctica - Metagenome #397 | ecosystem: Environmental > Aquatic > Non-marine Saline and Alkaline > Saline | place: Antarctica: Deep lake... | reverse complement strand
CGTCGATGTTGAGGTACTCGTCGTCGATGACGTCGACTGAGCCATCGTCCCATTCGATTTCGGCGGCGATATCGCCGGGATCGACGCCCGGTGGGATCGGGATCTCGACGCTCAGGTTCCCGTTGTCGAGTTCAGGCTCGCTCGGTGGCTCGGGGGCTTCGATGCGGTCGGCGTTATTGATCGCGCGGTTGGCGGCGTTGAGTTCTTCGAGGAGCACTGCCTCGCTGGTGTCGTTGATTTGCTCACGGTCGGGGATTGTATCGAAGCGAGAGTTGTCGAGGTAGGCATCCCGAATATCGTCTGACCCGCCGACTGTCCGCAAGAGGTTCACAAGTCGCTCGCGGTATGGATCAAGCGAGGGTTCGGTCGGTGGGTCCGGGAGTGCGGATGCCCCGAGGGCCGTGTTGGCGGCGTTAGTCTCGGCGATCAGTTCGCTTCGCGAGAGATCTTGGAGATCCGATCGGTCTGGGAGGGTATCGAACTGTGAGTTCGAGAGGTACTCCGAGACGGCGTTTTGGTCTTCGACGGCCGTGACGAGATCAAGGACCGTGTCGACCAGTTCGTCGCTGATCGGATCGAGATTGCTGATGGGGCCGTCAACGAGGAGTGCTTGGGTAGCATAGCGGATCTCGTCGCGGATCTCTTTCCGCGAGAGATCGCGTACATTGGACTCGTCGGGGATTGTGCTGAATTGTGAGTCTTCGAGGTAGGCGTCGATACTCGCTTGGTTGGCGTTTTCGAGGTCGGCAATGAGTTCGAGTAGGTAGTCGGCCAGCTCGCCGAGTGCGTCTTCGGCTTGGCCGATCGTCTCTTCGATCTCGTCGCCGAACGGAATGTTGTTGGCGGCGTTGCAGACCTCCTCGCCGAACCGTTCGGGGTCGCAGGTCTTGAGTTGGCGAGTCGAAAGACGTTGGGTTTCGAGGGTTACGCGGCTGGGGACGCGCGTTTGTGTGGGTGTGGTTGTGAACGCCACGCCGTACTCAAAGTCCTCTTTGGAGTCAATCTGGTTGTACGTCTGGGTAATGATATCGGTGTCAGATTCGAGGTCGACTGGCGTCTCCGCTTTGGTCGCTTGTAGGGCGACACGCTCGACGCCATTATCGACGTTGATGCTAAATTCGCCGTCCTGGTCGGCCGTGGTGACGTAGCGACCGAGGGTGCCGTCTTCGGTGAGTTGCTGGACTTCCTCGACGTTCGAGGGGATCTTTTCGAGGTCGCTTTGGATGTCGTTTTGGATGGTCGAAAGGAGGCTGGTAAGCGTGCCGTCGGGTGTGACCGCAATCGGATAGGAGACGCCGCTGGATTCGGACTCGACGAGATAGAAGCCTGCTTCGAGTGGGTCAGTTGTGACCGTCGGCTGGTTGTCGATCCCACCAGCGAGTGAGCCACTTGGTTCGTCGATCTCGTAGGTTTGTGGTGAGCCGATCGAGGCTCCTGATGGGTCGATCTTGGTGAGCGTGACTTCCTCGTTGCCGACCGGCCCGCCGGGCCACTGGCGGCTGACTGAATCGAGGAAGTCGAGGACGCCGCCGCCGTCGGGGTCCCACGTCGAAAGGACGAGTGGCTCCCCTGCTTCGTGGACGGTGACGGGTTCGCTGAGGTCAATGTCGTTGGTCCACGCCGTCCCGCCCCAATCCTCTGAGGTGTGAGCGAGTGGGTAGGTCCCATCGGCGGTGTCGGTGAACGAATCGAAATTCCTGTTTTCTTTGAAGTTCGGTGGTTCGGCCTCACTGATGTCGTTGAGGATGTCTTCGGCTGTTTGGCCGTCCGGGAGGTTGTCGGTTGGGACGCCGTAGGCTTCGACGGCGGCTCCCGAGACTGGGTTGCCGTTTTGGTCGACTACTTGGCCTTGTACGCCATAACCAGCCTCTGTTATCGAATCGAACTCGCGGATGGAATACTGATCAATCCATATTTGACCATTATTATCGCCAGAATAACCTCGGATATAGAAATTGCTCAAGTCGCCGTTAAATTCTCCCAACGACTGCCATTCAAGTGGCTCATCAGATCCAACACCCCATATTTTCCCATATGCATTCCCGTCATTGATTATCACACGCGCTTTTTTCCAACCACCCCCATCAGATAGATCATTATAATTAGGATACAGCATATGTTTGTCAGATACTCTCAAACCTATGTTTGGATATCTACCATTGTAATTATACAAACCAAATGAATCACCAGGGTTAATTTCCCTGTCATTATGTCGGTATATGAATTTGAGTTCGATGTTTTGACCGTTGGATAAATCTGGAGAGTTAGCATCATTTCCAGACGTTCCGTCGAAAGTCAACGAATTAGTATTAGTTGGACTGTCTGTTGATATCGAACCGCCAGACCATCCATCTGCGTTACCATCTTCGAAATTTTCAGAGTAGATAGTGTCTGCCCCAATGAAATCTATCGGGCCTTGGGTCGGGTCTGTGGCGGATACCACCCCACCATGTCCGTCGGCACCCGGCAACGGCATACTCACCAGCGCCAGCGTCCCGGTAACGATCAACAGCGCCATACCCAGGGCTCGCCACTGGCTGCGTTCGAGTCGGAACATGAATTATCGATGCCTCGGGGTCGGTCGACTGGCGATGCGGCTGGCTGTCGGGGTCAGTGCGGTGTGTCGGGGCATTTGCATATGGGAAACTGGCCTGCGATTGGAGTATAGAAAACAGTGCGTCTCGGTGTGGGTGGGCGGCTATCTCACTCGGTCGACGACCATTCCGAGGATCTCCACATCGTTCTTCTTGTTTTGTTCGGTGTTCTTTTTCAGCCCACGGGCGAGATTCAGTGCGTCTTGGATCTCGGCTTCCCGCAGCTCGCGTTGCTGATCGCGGAGCCACATTTCGGTGAGCTCCATGAACGTCGCTAGATCGAACTGTTCGACGGCAATGCTCGTCGTCTCGTCGCCCGTGATATAACCCGTCTCTGGATTGATGCGCTTGCGGTGGCGTTCGGTGCCCCACTCACCGACGACGCTGGCGTCGGTGTCGGTCTGTCCTAGTCGGATACACGGATCGGTGAGTTCGACGGCTTTGTTTTCGTCGTGGGTAGCGTATTTGCCCCACGTCTCGCCATCGAGGGAAGCGAATAGTTGCGCCGTGAGTCGCTGTTCGTATTCAAGCCCTTCACAGTCGCCCAGTGTAGGTTCGTCTTCAAGCGTCGACCGACAGTTCATCGTCGCGTGATCCAAGAGGAATTTGTAGGCGACGATCTCGTTGGGATCGTTGGGGTCCGGGCGGTCGGCGGGGTCCTGTGGGTCGTCGGTGTCGACTTCATTATTGCCGAACCAGTTGCTTCGGTCGCCGAGGGCTTTTTTCTCGGACAGTGCTTCGGCTACGCGATCGTTGGCGGTTGAACTCATGGGTCTAATCTAAGGTATTGATTGGTAGGTGAGTGGCCGACGGGCGCTGCTGCTGCTTACGTCAGCCACTCCGGCATTGTGCCGGGATTCGAAGACACACCACACCGCGTGGTTTTACAGCCCGGCCCGGCTGGCAGTCCCAACCTGATGGCCACACTGTCTTATCCGCTTGCGCGGGCGTCCGCGTCGTACTTATGAGAAAAAACGACAGTCTCCTACATAATAGTTGTGTTGGCAATGGAGGTAGAGGCGTTGAGACTAGGGCATATGGCCGTCTCAGCGGTTTGGATTGGTTACAGATTAGAACGATCCACTAACCAAGATTTGGAATATTCTTCGAACTATATTTGGAATTTTGGTTAGTGCGGTTAGAGCCGCAACACGACCGTGCCGACGTAGTTCTCTTGAGTGACGTACTCCCCCCAGTATTCGGCGTCAGTCCTCGGGAGGGCGTCGCCTTGGGTGACATACCCCTGTGGTGTCTCGTCGACTACTCGGTGGCGAATATAGGTTTGTTCGGATTCGGCGTAGTAGACGACCTGCTGGTCGAGCTGTGGCTCGCCGAGGTCGACGTAGACCACCACGTCGTTGGCTTGCTCGTCACCCATCGAGATCCCGCCAGTGTCGGCGATCCCGATCGGGATGGCCGTCGACGGCGTGGCGGCGACCCACGCGAGGGTGAGGACGGCCGTGCAAGCGAGTAAGACGACGAGTCGACGAGAGTTCACACTACAGGCGTTTGCGAGTCAAATAAAAGAGGTGTCGGTGGCAGCGATCGGATTAGTTAGTTCGGCCAGTCGCGTTCGGCTAGTACATTACCTGAATCCGAACCTGTCCAAATTACGCGAACAGTATTTCCAGAGCCAAGTTTACTTTCGTTGACATTGATCGTGTCTCCAGCCGAAATTTCAGTGCCGTCTCCCCAACTAGCAGTGGTTACTTCCGAGCCATTGGCAGTGATTGAGACAGAGTCGTTTTGAATATTATCTCCGCCATCATGACTCAACTCAACACTATTAGTGCTGAAATCGAAGCCAATCTGTGCGTTTGGTGGTGTATCGCTCACTTGATCGCCGAGCCCGAGCACGAACGCGCCGATCACAGCCGCCAGAATGACCGTTATTGCGACCATGAGGATAACCCCAATCACGGGCGAGACCGCACGTTCGTTGTCGTTGCGGTTGAATAGTTCTTTGAACATATGTTTTTTAACCACTCACCGGAACGGTTTTGCGACCACACAGCAAATGATGGATTGGAGTACCGCCGACTTCCCTCCACTCCACCTGCCTTCCGTGTGCCCGTAGCCGTTGGTTTCTGTGGTGTACTAGAGATATTCCGCGTGGCGTACTTATACCATTCGGCGACAATCTCAATACCAATACTTCCATAGTTACATACCAGATGGACCCACTCCCGACTGTCGAGGAGCTGGCAGCAACCTATAACCCGCCGAGCTACGCCGACCCGATGGATGCGGTCGCCGATTATGAGACCTATCAGCGGGAGTGGGCGACGACAGAGCTCGGGTCGTCGGCTGTCTCGACACGGATGGAGCTACCCCGCGGGCGGATCCGGTCATGGGAAGAGGGGTCGAAGCCCGACGTAGTACGCGGTATTGAGACCGCCCGCGAGCATGGATGGCTCGAATGCGCGGTCGACAGCGAGATCTTTGCGGCGTTGAACCGCCTTGTCGCGGGTGTGTTTTCGGGCGGCTCGATCAGCGAAAGCGTCTACGTGCCGAGTTTTTCTACGCCCGACGATCGCGTCGACGACCAGCTCCGTGCCGATCTCGAAACGTTGGGCGTTGGGTCACAGATCGCGCTGTCGAACTCTGGCAACGTCGAGGAGGTCCGGCCAGAACAGGATGCGTCGGTATTGGGCCGGGTACTTGTCGCCCTCGGTGCGCCCGCCGGGCAAAAGGCTGGTCGGATTGATCGGCTGCCATCCTATCTCTATCGCCACCCCGAAGCGACTCAACGCGAGTTCGCTCGCGTGTATGTGGCAAATCGGGCAACCGACCGGCGCGATCGTGATTTCTACCAGATTCGAGAGGAGCGATCCGACCGCTATCTCGATGCTGTGGCGACGTTACTCAAAAAGACGATGGACGTTGAGGTGTGGCGCGGCGACCGAACGGTTCGATTCCGAAAGGCCGGGATGGCAGCGTTGGGGTTAGATTAGATTCGCTAACCAAGATTTGGAAATCTGTTTGAACCAAATTCTGATTTTTGGTTAGCGGAGAAAGCGACAGTCAGACCCGCCCACGGCCGATTTTCGGGAGGACAGTATCAAAGCGACACACCCCTTAAGTGTAGCACCCGATACCCTCCCTGCCCCGATCGGCGTGGCGCGAGTCTAAGTTCATCTGTCGACGCGAATGATTTGATCTTTTCCGTCTTACTTTACTTTCACCACGCTTACCGTAGTCTTTTAAAATACTCTTTCGAACCGACTAGTCCGTGATCGCCAACGCCCGCGCTCTCAAAGAAGATATCCTCCCTGAAGAGTTGGTCCACAGAGGCGAGAAGTTCGACCTGTTGATGACGGCTTTGCAGTCGCTCGATCCCGACACACTGGGCGACGACGCCCGGATCTACGGCCCCAGCGGTGCGGGGAAGACGACGATGGCGAAGATGGCCGCCCGCGAAATCGAAGCCCAGTTGATGAGCGTGGAAACCGCCCACGTCGACTGTCTGAGCCATTCGACGACCACGGCGGCACTCCATCATCTCTGTGCGAGTCTCGAAATCGACGGTGGGCTTGCTTACCGCTCGTCGTCGGTCGCCGAATATAGAGACGCCCTCGCTGGGCTCGATCGCCCGGTGTTGGTGCTCGTCGACGAGGCCGATCATCTCGATTGTCTCGACTTGATTCACGTGCTGTATGAGTTGCCGCACGTCGCTACGATTACGATCTCGAATCGGGAAGAGTCGCTGTTGAAACGCGCCGACGACCGGACGGCTTCACGCCTGCGGAGTGGGGTGCGAATCCAGTTGGACGCCTACAGTGACCAGCAGTTGGTCGACATCTTGGAACGCCGGGTGGCCTCCGGGCTCGTCGAGAACATTGTCGACGACGACGCATTGTGGGCGATGGCCCGCCGCTCGGAGGGTAACGCTCGCGAGGCGATTTGGCACCTCCGGTTCGGGATTAAGCACGTTCGAGCAGGCAACGCCGACCGCGTGACAACGGGCGTGGTCGACGAGACCTCGACGCTCGCGCGGGCGGATCTCGTGCGGAAGGTGTTTTCGCGGCTCGATCGGGAGCACCGCGTGATTTGCGAAGTGCTGTTTGAACACGGCGAGCTGGGCGCGAGTGAGTTACACGACGAACTGGTGTCGACGCTGGGCGAGTCCATGTCGCCGCGGAAGCGACAGCGGTTGGTGAGCAAAATCTTAGATGGGAGTGGCTACGATTTGGTGGCGAAATCTGGCAAGGGCCCGTCGACGAGCTATCGGTTGACCGATCGGACGCGAGAGTTGTTCGAATCCGGCGAGTTGCCGTGAAAAGGTGGCCCTCGACCGTTGTGTTGCGATGCCCCGCGAGGGCCGGATGGGTGTGGTTGCGGATTACGATTTAAAATTGAGGGTGTCGCGGCCGTTACCACAATATGGTAACGCCCAGTGACTACAGACAGTCGTGGACGGCGATTCGTTCCGGGAGGCCGACGACGCCGCACCCTGGGCACTCGACCAGTGGCGTCGGCGGGAGATCGTTGAGAAGTTCGATCGCCCGGTCGACGTGCTGTTGGGCCTCGGGGTTCTCGACGTGAGAGTTGGCGGCGGCCAGCTCGTCGCGGAGAGCTTCGGCGGTTGTTTGGCTGTCGGCG
>Ga0136583_1000792_pt1 | contig 7476 bp, 6 predicted proteins | sample AntDeeMetagen397_FD_104792 | JGI IMG/M metagenome (GOLD analysis project Ga0136583, IMG submission 104792) | Saline lake microbial communities from Deep lake, Antarctica - Metagenome #397 | ecosystem: Environmental > Aquatic > Non-marine Saline and Alkaline > Saline | place: Antarctica: Deep lake... | reverse complement strand
CGTCTGGATATCCAGCTGGGTCCGTTGACCTGCTACTGCAGAAACGGTCTCGAACTCGCCGAGAAACCACCGTGCGTAGTTTATTTCGTGGATGTAATCTAGAATCACACCGCCACCTAGATCTTCCCTCGCACTGTAGGACTCTGTGTAGTCACTGTTGGGGAACCACTCTGGAAGATAGCTCCCACCTTCGATTCGTGCTGCGACGATAGACCCGATAATGTTGTTCTGAAGCAGTTCACGGATTCTACGGATTTCAGGGTGGAACCGAAGGTTACAGCCGACGAGTGTGATCACGTCCTGTTTGGAGATGGCTGTCTGAAGATCTGCTATGCCGGACATGTTATGAGAAAGTGGTTTTTCGACAAGGAGGTGACAGTCCGCCTGAACCGCCTCAGTCGCAAGTTCGACATGAAACCGGTTCGGTGCACAGATGACAACGAAGTCGGGATCGAACGAGTTCAGCCCATCGGCGAGGTCTGGAAATGTTCTCACGCCGTGTTCAGCAGCCAGCTTTTCACGGACCGCAAAATCAGGATCCACAGCCGCCATCTCCACACCCAACTGCTGAAGATTGTGTAGGTGTCTCTGTCCGATTGATCCTCCACCGACGACGAGACCAGTCTCTGTAGCTGTCATTAACCCAGATAACCGAACTGGTTTGATGATGTTGTCGGTCGACACATTCTATTTATATTTGGATAGGAGGCTCTGCCGTCCGAGCGCTTGAGTGGTATCGTGAGTTCCGTGAAATTGTCCTGATGTATCACGCCTATAATATCAAACAGCACGCAACCCACAGATTCCAACGCCGCAATTCAATAGAGCCCTAGAAACACAAAATCTACAAGATATCTCGATATACCTCAGCAAACCGTTTTCCAATCTCTTCCCAATCAAAGTTCTGTTTCGCATGAGTTCGGGCATTTTCACCCATCTCTTTTGCCTTCTCCGGACTATCCAATAGCGTCGAAATTGCCTCCGTGAGCCGGTCTACGTCATCAGTGGGAATTACGAGTCCGTCCTTTCCATCCCGAATCATTTCGTTGGTACCTGTAACGTTCGATGCGATGACCGGACATCCAGAGGCCATTGCTTCAAGTCTCACATGTGGAAATCCCTCAGAGCGCGAGGGGTGCACAAACGCTCGGGATGAGGCAAGCATATCCAACAATACGTCGCGCTCAACGTAGCCGTGGAACACGACCGTATCCTGTATTTCTAGGTCCTCTACTCTCCGTTCGAGTGTTTCCCGTTGTGGCCCTTTCCCGATGATATTGAGCGTTGATTCGGGATACTCAGTAGCAACTGAAGCCCAGGCTTCTATCAGAAGGTCGCATCCTTTTCGTGTGTACAACGATCCGATAGAAAGTATCTCCGTAGATTCATCCGGCGAACCCGTTTTAAATCGATCAACAACCACGCCGTACGGTATAACCTCGATCTTAGATCGAGGAACGTATTCGGCGTACATTGAAGCAGTCTCTTTGTTGACAACTACGATCCGATCCGCTTGCTCAAGCGTCAATCGAAACAGAAATTCACGGATACGATTGTATATTTTGAACCGCATCCAGTCGGCGACAGGAAGTACTCTATCCAGAGTCTCATCGGACCAGTTTACCCCTGTCATTTCTTTTATAAATGTTCTCTTTGAGTGGTCAGGGATAGTGTGTGGGGGTTCTGCAGGCCCGACAACGTATGGAACATCATCAACCAGTCCACTGATCGCTAATGGATTGAAGAACCGATAATGAAAATTCAGATGGTGATATATATCTACATCTCCTGAATTGATGATTTCTCTGGCCTTTTTGAAGCAGTCGAAATAATATCGATTTCTGCTAGTATCTTCTTTGATCGAATGGGCCGCCAGATTCGCTACAGGAGGAATCTCGGATATTTTTTTAAAATAGGCTTCAATTTGTAAATCCGGGTCGGATTCAGCGATGTTCTCAAGCAGATAATATTCTTTCCCGTATTTTGATCTATCAAGGCTAGGTCCAGCTGGAGATATCAATACTCTTGTGCTCATTTCTGTTCCTCTCTAAGCTTCACCTATTTAATTCATAGGAAACACGTCTCCCGCATACGGGGTGAAATGGTTTGCTGCAGTAGTCTCGCTCTCGGTCCGGAGTAAACCTCTCATTACAACAGACGACTGATCATGGGAAGTCGACAGAAAGCCTCTCGAACAACAAGGGGCGACTCACCCTATCTCCCAGGTCGTGTTTAATTACGACTGAAGAATGAGGCGGAGTGACGTTCTGCTGGTCTATGGCTGAAATCACTCGCCTCAGCGGTTGTAGCGACTGGTTTAAGTTAGATTTTGTGGAACGAGAGCGGACACCGAGCGAGTTCATGAAGCTCAGTATTCGATACCCTTTGTCTGAATTATCACTTTCAAACACAGTTCGAGAACTTGGGGAAGTTCGGTGTCCAACGCTCGCAGAAAGCGGTTCACGACTGGGTTCAGAAGGCAGATCTATAGCCCGGCAGCGATGCAAGCCCGGATCACATTGCGTTAGACGAGACGGTGATCCGGGTCAATGGTCAGCGATATTGGCTGTACGCAGCGGTCGATCCAGAGACGAACAAATTCCTCCATATTCGGCTGTTTACGACCACAATGACAGTATTAACACAGACGTTTTTGCGAGAACTCCGTGCGAAACACGATGTGTCCGAGGCTGTGTTTCTCACCGATCATGCATATCATCTTTCAGTTGCGTTGAATCGAGCAGGACTCCGATTTCAGACTATTCTCCATGGAAATCTGAATGCTGTCGAACGTATCTTCCGAGAAATAAAATGTCGAACCTCTTTATTGAGTAATAGTTTTAGCCACGTCGATCCAGCAACCGCAGAAACATGACTGCAATCGTTTGCCGTCTGGTGGAATTCGCTTAACTAAACACGATTCCGCTCTCGCTCCCAATATTCAAGATATGCCGTATCCAACGTCTCTCTGAGCAGTTCTGGCGACAGCATAGACAACTTAAGCCGCGAACTGCTCACTTCTCAAACTGGCTTAACTAGACAGTGCCTGAATGTGGGATCCTCGAGCTTAAGTCCGATAATCTCCAAAGTTGGCGGTATTACTTCTAATCGGTCGATAATCATTTTGTAGGTTTTATCAAGGAAAATCCGCAGCCTACGGAGGGAAATCATCGCATACACCGCGAAACTGCCGCCGCCTTCTGGCGCGACAGTTTCGTCCGAATCGTCGCAATAACTTTTTCCTAGTGACACCATCTCCTCGGTGAAGCGGGTGGTTTTGTTCATCCAAACCAACACTCACCTGCTTCAACTCCTTTGATTTACCGGCCCACCTCGACGCCGTCTAGTGATTCAATAGAGCCGTTTCTAGCGACGTACCTGTACGTCGTCTGATTGTATATATTCGGCGATTTTTGCCGCTGTATTCGACTCCAGAACATAGCTTTCTTCGACAAACTCCGACTGACGCTCCCGCAAGTCGGAGAGTTTGCCCCCATCGAGTTGGGTGGCGAACGATTGAAATTCCGCACCTGACCTGAAGATTGGAACCTCTTCGAAAAGTGCATAGGTCTGTTCAACAACGAACGGCCGCCATGAATTGAAACAGACGGCTGGGGTGCCGATGACCATCGATTCGAGTCCGACGTTTGAGTTGATCGTAACGGTAAGGTCGGCAGTACAAATCGCGTTATAGAGACCACTTCTAATAACCCGTACGTTCTTATACTCCGTTTCTATTCGTTCGTACAATTTGACATTCTCGTCAGGATGTGGTTTGACTGTGACTGTGAAGCGGTCTGCTTGGAGAGACTCACACATCGTCTTGATGAATTGTTCTCGGATATGTTGTGGCGCAGATACGGTCGCAATCACGACCTCAAACGGGGTGCGTTCTGGGTCGATAGTCGACTGATCGTTTCTCTGCTCAGTATACCGCTGATAGAGGTTACTCAGATACGGTCGTCCTAGCGGAACCCACTCCCACCAGAGTTCTTCTGGTACCACTTGTTCGTAGTACTGGACATCAAGATCACTGGATACAAACTGTATTACCTCGGGTTTGGGGTTGGGAGGCTCGGTCGTAGCTATCGAGTGTGGTATGTGATAGACCTGTATGTTCTGTTCGCAGGCTTCAGTAGTTACCGCGCGGCCAATTGGATCTAGCGTGCCAATAATTGTTTTTTGGATGTCATTTTTGGAGAAAAACGCACGCAGCGATCTACGGATGACGAGTGCGCGAACTATGTGGAAGTTACTCAACGTCTTCCGAACCAGAACGCCAGTAGCCGAATCCAGTCGAACACCGAACTCCGATTCGACGGCATCAACCAACTTTGGCGTGAATGAATTCAATGTCAACACTTCGTACGTGACTGTACCTACGTCACGAATCTGCCCCAAGAATTCAGACACAGAGAGGTACTGGTTGGCGACAGCTGGGCTGTAGGCTCTCAGGACCGATTTGGTATCGAACTGGAGGTGGAAATACGACGAGGGTTCTGTTACAACGGTGTGAGGTTTCGCATCGAAAAGGTCAATAATCGGGAGAGAACTATCAAGTCGTTCGATTGCCGGAAAATAGGCGACTTTCGAGTCATGTGGTTCGGTAACTAGTCCGGTAAGTCGGGCGATGATCCAGTCACCGATCACTAACACCATTTTTGCAATGATGAACAGCATCCGAGCCGCGACAAATAGCTTCGATAGTGTCTGTTCGCCTCCCAGTTGTCTGGTTTCCAGCGAGCTACGTTCCGCGATGTCCTCTACAACTTGAACGTACGGTTTCTGTAAAGACGCTCCACAGACGAGAGTGCCCTGAGTTATATCCAGTTCGTCGAGACGGCTCTCTAGTTGCCGGGAGAGGTGGATACTCCAGACAAGGGACCCGGTCTGTAGTTTGGTGATTCGTCGCCAGAGAATTGAGTAGTCTATACAACCTGTGTCGGAAACGTCAAGTGAGGAGACACGGCTAACCGTTTCTAGGATCTCGTCCTGTGCAACCGCTGAGAGGAGTTCCTCAACCACAATGACGTGGTCATATTTTGGAGAGTCCACATCTCGATTGCCGGACGTGATTAAGATGGTATGGGTCATTACGTCACTGGGTAGTTCCCGCAAACACCACGCTATATATTAGTTTCCTAACAGTCTCGGAGCGGTCCTTTTGGTCGTATGAATTCGCTACAATAGTGTCTTTTCGTCGCCAGATGGCGATCCGATTGCTGAATGTACCGGGATTGGTCGAAAAACAGAGGGCGTTACTGGTCTTAACGGTCATACGTACTGCATTATTAGTGCATGTGTTTAATTCGAGTGGTTCCCAAATTATGTGCTGCCTGTAACAGTCTTGTGAACTGATGATATGGGGACTGTGCTCGATCCGATGTCAATCCAAATAGTAGTATCGATTATCTTAATTAATTCTGGAACTCATTCGTAGTGTATGGGAAAACATCGTAGCTATTTTTGGTTTCAAAATAGGGTTGCCGTTCGATTAATCGGAAAGATACACGAACAGGTACGAGACCCTTACAAAGAGTCAGTCAGGGTGATGGACAAAGACTGGGACAATCTGATTGTGTTGGATGCCGCACGGACTGATCTCTTTGAGGAGACGGTTGATATGGATCTATTTGATGAGTATTCTGTGGTTCGATCTCTCGGTAGCACAAGTGGCCAGTGGCTAGAACGGAACTTCAGTGAGAAAACGTTCGGAGATACGATCAACGTCACGGCGAATCCACATACTTCAGTAGAAGTGCCCGAGCAGTTCTTTGAACTGATTGAGGTCGATAAAGAATCTATCGACAACCCACTGTACGAAGAGGGAATTGTCGGGTCCCACCCCGAAACAGTGTGTAACGCTGCCCGAGCGGCTCACGAACAGCACCCTAACAAGCGGCTGATTGTGCATCTCATGCAGCCACATATACCTTTCATTGCAACGCCGGAACTGGTCCACCGACGCTACCGTGGAGAGATCAGTCAGGGATACGGTGGGAAGAAAGATCCGCTCCATGTCTATGAAGCGCTGGCAGATGGTCAACTCGATCATGAAACGTTCTGGCAGGGATACAAGGAGAACCTCCAGTTCGGGTTCGACCCTGCGCTGGAGTTAGCCCGTGATCTCGGTGGGAAAACTGTCTTCACAGCCGACCATGGTAACATGGCTGGAGAACGGACGTGGCCTATCCCAATACGGCTCTACGGTCACCCTCGAAGCGTGCGAACACCTGAACTCGTAGACGTGCCGTGGGCCGAACTGACTGTCGGAGAGCGACGGGACTGGGTCGACGAAGGTGCGGGCTCACAGAGTATGTTAGCCGACGACGAAATCGATGATCGGCTGCGTGCCCTCGGCTACAAGGCCTGACATCCAGATTTATGTTTTGTAGCCGAGAGCGATAAGCTGGTCGTCGATCTCATCACCCTCTATCGAAGCCTCACATTCCGCGCCGTCGTCAGTCCACTGTCTCCGCTCGCCAATGGTGTAGGTGGCCCAGGGAACATTAACAAGTTCGGGAGCCCTGAGATTTCGGGGATGACCGTAGTGGCGAACCGGTACCGGCCACCCTCGTTCTCCGGCCATGTTACCATGATCTGAGGAGAAGACCGACTTTCCGCCCAGCAGTTCAGCACACTCCATTGCGTATTCGAACGCCAATTCGAGATTCTCTCGATAGCCACTCCACCACTCGTCGTGACCTATCGTTCCGGTAGCCAGAGCTTCATGTACGTGAGCTGGATTACATTTGCCACCGTACACCGTCGACTCACCGTCGCCATGCTGCTCATAGACGAGGTCTACTGCGGGAATAAATGGTATATGCGGTTGGACAAAATGGATAATAAATCGTTTGTTTGGGTACTGTTCGCTGGCCCGTTCGACGGCATCGCGTACTGATCTGGGGTGAACAACACCCAGCTCCTCAATCGTCTCCTCAATCTGTATGACATCGTGAAATCGGTCGAGAGCCAGCTGAGAAACGAATGCGTTTCCAGAAATATACACCGTATCACCAAACGAACTCTCCAAAAAATTCCGTGATATCCATTGCGGGGTGCAGCTACCCAACGACTTCCTGACGGTATACTCATTGAACTGGTCTACATCTACTGTCTGCTCAAACAGATCCGCACGACAGCCATCGAGAATACATAAATTATCCCAATCTTCGGTCATCACACTGACTCCGTTCCTGTTCGGTGGATGGAGAGCTTCTTGTATTGGCCCATTGACCCTGACGGCGATACGATCCTGAAGCCAGAACTTGTATTCCGATATCATATGCTCCGTCCTATTCGATATGACTCCGTTATTTACTGGGCGTATTTAAAAACTGGTACTACTTCGTATATGTCTGTATCAGTATTAATCAGCTGACAAGCCTACGTGTGTCAGACTACGTGAACCGTAACATTTGAATGCACTTCACCCAATCGTCCGATACAATGTACACTGGATACCGTTATGAT
>Ga0136583_1000775_pt1 | contig 7607 bp, 6 predicted proteins | sample AntDeeMetagen397_FD_104792 | JGI IMG/M metagenome (GOLD analysis project Ga0136583, IMG submission 104792) | Saline lake microbial communities from Deep lake, Antarctica - Metagenome #397 | ecosystem: Environmental > Aquatic > Non-marine Saline and Alkaline > Saline | place: Antarctica: Deep lake... | reverse complement strand
GTTGCTCCGCCCGGGCCTGGGAGCCGAAGCAGATCCAGGCATAGGGAACGGGGGCTGGTCCCAGTTCGCGGACCGCCATCTCGATCAGGCGGTTGGTCACCGCATCACTGATCGCCGTGAGGATATGGCTGACCTGCTCCGCGGGTACCCCGGCATCGTTCCAGCGCAGCAGAAATTGGGGAATATCGCGCAGCACCGCCTGCATGGAGCTGACGGACTCCTGGCGCGTCAGCCGCTGCACGATATAGACCGGATCATCCTGGCGGGCGCTGATCAGGTCCGAGGTGGTCAGTATGCCCACCGCCTTTTCGTCCCGGACCACGGGCAGATGATGCATGCCGTGTCGGGTCATCAGCAGGGTGGCATCGAAAATGGTTGCCTTTTCACTCAGATGCTCGGGGTCCGGCGTCATGATGTCCGCCACCGGTGTTTCCGGTGGCAGGCGCGCGGCCAGGACCCGCGTACGCAGGTCCCGGTCGGTAACAATGCCCACCAACCGTTCGTCATCGAGGACCAGTGCCGATGAAACCCGGCGCTTGGACATCAGCTCTGCGAGCTCGCAAACCGGTGTACCGGTCGTGGTCGTCACCAGATCCGTGGCCATCAGCGACGTGATCGGCACCAGCATGCTGTCCGGCGAGACCATGCTGCGGGTGGCGCGGAACAGCCGCCGGCTGCGCTGGCCGTGAAAGAACCGGTCGAAGGTCCGGTAATTACTGCGCAGCTGTTGGTAATCTTCCTGGGGCAGGAAATAGATCAGGCTGTCCTCGATCAGCACGGCCTGCACACCTGGCTCCTGCTGCAGCAGCCCGCTCAGGGCGAAGCTCTCGCCCTCGGCCAGGCGGTCCAGGAGCTCCCCGTCCTGGCTTCGGATTTCCACGGCGCCACTGCGCAGGATGCGTAATCCCTCCTCCCGCGTCTTCTCATTGAATACATGCCCGTTACGGAAGTAGCCAATCTCCATGTCGTGCACAATGCGGTCAATCTCGCCTTCGGGAAGGGCATTGAACGGCAGTGTCTGGCGGAGGAAATCCGCCACGGAGGCCAACTCGGGTGGCAGGGATTGGGTTTCGGTCATTGTCGGAAGTCCTCCCCGAAACTGGTTTCGTAATCAATGAATACCGTCGCCGTCTCACCGTAATAGCTGGTGCCGTCCGCCCGGGCCAGAACCCGCATACGGGCTTTGGTGCTGGCCTCGCCGGGAATGACACCCTGCCAGCGTTTGCGTCCTTCGCCCGCCAGCTCCAGCGCGGTCTGCTCGGCCTCGTCAGCGTCCGGGTTGACCCAACCCATGCTGACGCCTTCCAGGGGGTGGACGGATTCCAGCCGGACCGCCAGTTTCCCCTCGCCCGCGCGATCCACCTGGACGTCGAGCTCAAAGTTGCCATTACTCATGGTGCAGGTGCCGCTTTCGTAACGGCAGTTGGAATCCCCCAGAAGCTCATAGCCCAGGCCTTCTTTCGCCTTTTCTTTTTTCTCACCGAGCATGGTGTCGGCTGCATACCAGGCCATGATGGCCAGAAAGGGAGCAACCAGGAAGGCGATAATGAAATGGAAATTGCGGAACATGCAGAGCCTCTGTTCAGGGGAAAGCGGAATTGCCGGGGCAGCGTCCTCTGTGGACCTGGGCGCTCTCCCGGCACCTCCGTTCAGGGTAGCTGAAAAAGACAGTGCTGCCGAAGCAGCACTGTCTCAGGGTTGAACCGGTCTGGTTCAGTGCCCGCCGGAGGCGAGGGAAGCCCCCACCGGCACCCGCACGTCGTCCACGATGTGCTGGATGTTCTCCGGAGGCTCGGGTGTCACCTTGCACACCGCCAGGGCCACGATCAAGTTGACAATGGCGCCAACCGCACCGAAGGCGTTGGGCGAGATGCCGAAGAACCAGTTCGGATCGAGGCTGCCCAGGTAGGACGTGCTCTCGACGAACATGATGCCCTTATGCTGGAACACATAGAGCAGGTTCACGGTCAGGCCCGCCAGCATGCCGGCAATGGCGCCTTCCTTGTTCATCTTCTTGTAGAAGATGCCGAACATCAGGGCCGGGAACAGACTGGCCGCTGCAATACCGAAGGCCAGTGCCACTGTCCCCGCCGCAAAGCCGGGTGGATTGAAGCCCAGGTAACCGGCCACCGCAATCGAGCCGGCCATTGAGATCCGGCCCGCGAGCAACTCGTTCTTCTCCGAGATGTCCGGTTTGAACACCCCTTTCAGCAGGTCGTGGGAGACCGCCGAGGAGATGGCCAGCAACAGACCGGCTGCCGTGGACAGGGCGGCGGCGAGACCACCGGCGGCCACGATCGCGATCACCCAGTCGGGCAGCATGGCGATCTCGGGGTTGGCCAGAACGATTATGTCACGGTTGAGCTCGGTGACTTCGTTCTCCTCCTCGTTGGAGCTGTAGGTGATGGAGCCGTCGTTATCCTTGTCGGTGAACTCGATGAGACCGGTCTGCTCCCAGTTCTTAACCCACTGCGGCCGCTCCTCGTAAACCATCTCAGTGGCTTCCGTGGTGCCGAAGGTCTCCATCAGGTTCAGACGGGCCATGGCGCCGACGGCCGGGGCAGTGGTGTACAGAATGGCGATGAATACCAGCGCCCAGCCGGCGTAGGAACGCGCTGCCTTGACGGTCGGAACCTGAAGAAGCGGATGATCACGTGCGGCAGGCCGGCGGTACCGATCATCAGGGAGAGGGTGTAGAAGAACATATTGATGCGGTTGTGCTCATTCACCGCCACGTACTCGGCAAAGCCCAGTTCACTCAGGACCTGATCAAGCCGGTCCAGCACATAGGTGCCGTGCTCGGTCATGGTCGCGCCCAGGCCGATCTGCGGCAGCGCCCAGCCGGTCATCTGCAGGGAGATGAAGATTGCCGGGATGGTATAGGCCAGGATCATCACGCAGTACTGGGCAATCTGGGTGTAGGTAATACCCTTCATGCCGCCCATGACCGCGTAGAAGAACACAATCAGCATGCCGATCGACAGGCCCATCTCATAGCTCACTTCCAGGAAGCGCGAGAAGGCAACGCCGGTACCGGTCATCTGGCCGATGACGTAGGTCAGCGAGGCCAGGATCAGGCAAATCACGCCGATGATGCGGGCCGTGTTGGAGTAGTACCGGTCGCACAGGAACTCGGGCACCGTGAACTTGCCGAACTTCCGCAGGTAAGGGGAAAGCAGCATCGCCAGAAGCACGAAACCGCCGGTCCAGCCCATGAGGAAGACCGAGCCACCGTAGCCGAGGAAGGCAATAAGACCGGCCATGGAGATAAAGCTCGCCGCGGACATCCAGTCGGCTGCCGTGGCCATGCCGTTGGCAACCGGATGGACGCCCTTGGAAGCGACGTAGAATTCGCGGGTCGAGCCCGCCTTGCAGTAAACGGCAATGCCGAGATAGAGCGCGAAAGTGGCGCCCACGACAATATAGATCAGTGTCTGCTGGTCCATGGTGAGCCCCTTTACTTCGCGTCTTCAGTTTCCTGGACGCCGTATTTCCGGTCCAGCCGGTCCATGAGTTTCGCGTACACGAAGATCAGCACCACAAAGGTGACGATTGCTCCCTGTTGTGCGAACCAGAAACCAAGCGGGTAACCGCCGATGTGGATGGCGTTGAGCGCCTCGGCAAAGATGATGCCGCAGCCGAAGGACACAAAGGCCCAGACCGCGAGCAACCAGCCGATGATGCGCAGGTTGTCCCGCCAGTACTGCTTCTTGAGTGTTTCATTTTGGAATGCCATTAGCATTTCCCCCCATTATTGTTGTCAACGCGTGCACGGTTGGATCACCGCTACCTCACAGATTTATTACCTTATTGGTAATGTCTCCATACGACTTTGGTCTAAACCTATGCCCGGCGGCCGGTCACGGCCTGCAAAACCGGGGCTTGAGCCTGTTTAGACCATGGTCTAATACCCAGCACAGGTCAGCTTCCCGACACTGGGGTCGTAGAGATACCGATTCAGGATCCGCAAACAGTAATTGAAGGAGGCTGTGATGAGTGACGAGGCGGTTTACCCGGTCACGGATCATTTCCGGAACAAGGCCCTGGTGGACAGGGAGACCTACGAATCCATGTACCAGCGTTCCATTGAGGACCCGGAGGGGTTCTGGGCCGAGCAGGCCAAGCGCCTGGACTGGATCAAGCCATTCAGTCGGGTCAAGGACGTGTCCTTCGCCCGCAATGACGTGCACATCCGCTGGTTTGACGATGGCACCCTCAACGCGGCAGCCAACTGTATCGACCGTCACCTGGAGCAGCGCAGCGGCCAGCCGGCCATCATCTGGGAACCGGATGAGGAAGGTGGCGAGAACCGGATCATTACCTATGGCGAGTTGCACCGCGAGGTCTCGAAATTGGCCAATGGGCTTAAGTCCCTGGGCGTCGGCAAGGGCGATATCGTGACGCTCTACATGCCCATGGTTCCCGAGGCGGCCTACGCCATGCTGGCCTGTGCCCGCATCGGCGCCATTCACAGCGTTGTCTTTGGTGGCTTCTCGCCGGAAGCGTTGTCAGGGCGGATTGATGACGGTGGCTCACGTGTTGTGATCACTGCTGATGAGGCGCGTCGTGGCGGCAAGACGGTTCCTCTGAAACAGAACGTGGACGAAGCGGTCTCTCTGTGCCGCGAGTCGAAGGTTGAGAGCGTTGTCACGGTCAAGCACACTGGCGCGGATGTCAGCTTCGACGCAAATCGGGATTACTGGTACCACGATCTGGTCGGCCAGCAGTCCGAGGACTGCCCCGTGGAGGAGATGAATGCCGAGGATACGCTCTTCGTGCTCTACACATCAGGCTCCACCGGCAAGCCCAAGGGTGTGGTCCACACCACGGGTGGTTATCTGCTGCACGCCGCCATCACCCACGAATACGTGTTCGACTACCGCCCTGGTGAGGTCTTCTGGTGCACTGCCGACGTGGGCTGGATTACCGGCCACTCATACACGGTTTACGGGCCGCTCGCCAACGGCGGCACCACCATGATGTTCGAGGGCGTACCCAACTACCCGGACGTGGGCCGGCTGGGCCGGATCATCGACAAGTACAAGGTCGCGACCTTCTATACCGCGCCCACCGCCATCCGCTCGCTGATGGCTGAAGGGGACAAACCGGTTGCGGGCGCCGACCTGAGTTCCCTGAAGCTGCTGGGCACCGTGGGCGAGCCGATCAATCCGGAGGCCTGGCGCTGGTTCCACCAGAAATTCGGCAAGGGCCAGTGCCCGATCGTCGATACCTGGTGGCAAACTGAGACCGGCGGCATCCTGATTTCACCGCTGCCGGGTGCGACGGACCTGAAACCGGGCTCAGCCACCAGGCCATTCTTTGGCGTCAAGCCCGCGTTGATGGATGCCGATGGCAACGAACTGGAAGGCGTGAACTCCGGCGGTCTGGTGCTGAAGGACAGCTGGCCGGGGCAGATGCGGACCATCCTGCACAATCACGACCGCTTCGTGGAGACCTATTTCTCCACCTATGAAGGCACCTACTTCACGGGTGACGGCGCACGCCGTGACGAGGACGGCTATTACTGGATCACAGGCCGAGTGGACGACGTGCTTAACGTCTCCGGTCACCGCATGGGCACTGCCGAAGTGGAAAGCGCCCTGGTTGCCCATGATGCCGTTGCCGAGGCGGCCGTGGTGGGTTGCCCGCATGAGATCAAGGGGCAGGGTATCTATGTTTACGTGACCCTGAACCAGGACCGCTCCCCGAGCGATGAGCTGGCTAAGGAACTCAAGCAGTGGGTGCGCAAGGAGATCGGTCCCATCGCCACGCCGGACGTGATCCAGTGGGCGGACGGTCTGCCGAAGACCCGCTCGGGCAAGATCATGCGCCGCATCCTGCGCAAAATCGCCTCGGACGAAACGGATCAGTTGGGTGATACCTCCACACTGGCGGATCCGAACGTGGTTGATGACCTGATTGAAGGCCATCGTGTTGCCGCGGATAAAGACGGCTGAACACGCCCCCGGAATCTCCGGGAGCCGGCCTTCGCGCCGGCTTCCGGGTTCCCCGCCTCTGGATTGCATTCGTGCATAAAGCGGACTATGGTCAATGAGTTAAACCAACTCCACGAATCGCTTGAACGATGACTCCATGACAACCCTCATCATTGCTGATGACCATCCGCTGTTCCGCTCCGCACTCAAGGATGTGATTCGTCAGGTCTATCCCGAGGGCGTGCTGGAGGAGGCGTCCGACTTTGCGGAACTCCAGAACCGGATCGTGGCTACTCCGGATGCGGATCTGGTCCTTCTGGACCTGCATATGCCCGGAGCCCACGGGTTCAGCGCCCTGTTGTTCCTGACTGCCCATTACCCGGATACGTCTGTACTGATGATTTCCGCCAATGAGCGGGATGACATCGTCCGCCGCGCGGCGGACCATGGTGCGGCGGGATTCATTTCCAAGAGTGCCAGCATGGATGCGATTGGGGATGCCATTCGCGCCGTGGCGCGGGGCGACCTGCGCTTCCCGGATGGCATCGACCTGGCAGTGCCCGGTGTTACCAGCGAGGAGTCCGGCGTGGCCGACGCGCTTTCTGAGCTCACGCCACAGCAGTTCCGGGTCGCAACCATGATCAGCCAGGGCCTGCTCAACAAACAGATCGCTTACGAGCTAAGCGTCACCGAAGCCACAGTTAAGGCCCACGTCACCGAAATCTTCCGCAAGCTGGGCGTCCACTCACGTACCCAGGCGGCCCTGAAACTGGGGCAGCTGGATCTTGCTGACAGCTCAAAGGATGATGACTGAAACGCCATGTCGGATCGGTCAATGTCGTGCCGTTAATCTCTGATATGCTCCAGAGTAAAGCAGTGAGCCGGGCATAGGGATCGGGGAATGCTCGGAGGGAAACTCAATCGCCAGGGATGGCGATTGGTAGCCTACAGGGAGGTACTCGTGGCGGTTCCCGTAGAGCATTCCCCGATCCCGTAGCACCAAGTTCTCAGTCCTAGTGAAGTCGGAGTCGGAATGTCTGCAGCCATGAATGAACCTCTGGCCAGCCTTTCAAGAATCGCCCGCAATGCCCGCCAGCGCTTCCTGAATCCGGAAACCCTTGTCCAGGCGGAGCAGACCCCCTATGAGCTGATCTTCAGCGATGATCTGGTCAGCCTCCGCTATTACCCGCCGCTTCGGGATCATTACATCAAAGTGGGCGACGATGACGAACCCCTGGCGGTTGCGGAGGACGTCTATCCCATACCCCTGGTTCTGGTTGCGCCGCTGGCCGTCAACATGTCCATCTACGACCTGTTCCCCAACCGCAGCCTGGTGCGTTATCTGCGCGCCAAGGGGTTTGAGCTCTACCTGATTGACTGGGGCACGCCGGGTTGGGCGCACAACCACTACGACATCGCCACCTATTTCAGCGACTACCTCCCCCAGCTTTTGGACGAAGTTCAGGCTCACAGCGGGGCCGAGGAGGTGTCGCTCCATGGCTGGAGCTTTGGTGCCCTGTTCAGCTATTGCGCGGCGGCGCTGGATGACGGTCGGATCCGCAACCTGGTTCTGGTCGGCAGTCCCTGTGACTACCACGCCAACGGCGCCATCGGTAAACAGTACCAGCAGATCTCACGGACCCTGAACTGGCTGGAATCCGGGCTCGGATT
>Ga0136583_1000747_pt1 | contig 7795 bp, 5 predicted proteins | sample AntDeeMetagen397_FD_104792 | JGI IMG/M metagenome (GOLD analysis project Ga0136583, IMG submission 104792) | Saline lake microbial communities from Deep lake, Antarctica - Metagenome #397 | ecosystem: Environmental > Aquatic > Non-marine Saline and Alkaline > Saline | place: Antarctica: Deep lake... | reverse complement strand
ATTTATTGAAGTCCCAGCTGGGGGACAACGGACTGTAACACTTGGTTTCTCACCACAATCAACTGGTGAGCAGAAGGCAACTCTCAGGCTGGCTACGAACGACCCTGACGCCCCACACCGGAGCGTGACACTCAGTGGTAACGGAACTGCAACTGATCTGCAGGTAGCTACCGGGACGATTTCGTTTGGTGCGGTCGGCCTCGCCAACGGGAGCCAGACCAAGACTGTTGTCGTCGAAAATAACGGCACTGAGTTCACAGTGGAGTCAGTGGACGTTGCTGGCGCCGGATTCGCAACAACTACTAATTTCTCGACTATCTCGGCTGGTGGAGCCAGTGAACTTGATGTCACGTTCAACCCAACGACGACTGGCACCCAGACCGGCACTGTCACCGTGACTGGACGGGCCAGCGGTGATGAGACGACAACTGTGACAGCGGCACTTGTTGGTACTGGTCGTGCAGGCGAGTTAGCACTCGGCCAGCAGACGGTTCGGACCGGTGTGACGGCGATTGGCGATGAAACTACTGGTAGGATTTCGGTCGAAAACATTGGTCTGGACGGAACTGAACTCACCGTTGACTCAGTAGCAATTCAAGACAGTCAATTTACAGTCGATACAACTGCCGGAATCAGTTCAGACACCGAAATTGCTGGTGGGAGTTCTGAAACACTCGCTGTGACGTTTAACCCGACTGCAGAGGCCTCTGACGGCCAACAGGAATCATTCCTCCAGCTCAATGTATCTACATCGGGACGAACGTACAATCGCACGATTCCGGTGACTGGCATTGTGAGTGCTCCAGAACCAACGGTATCACCAGCGGCCGTCAAGCTGGGTGAGATCGAAGTTGGCGAACCGACACTCCGGACGGTTGTGGTCTCTAATGACGGCGGTGAGCCGTTCACAATCAGTGCCGACGAGGTTGGCTCCAACGACCCAAGTGTGAGTGCACGCCTTGTGGGCTCGCCACGGGTTGTTCCAGGTGGTGAGTCGATAGTTGCTATTCGTATCAACCGATCCGCAACTGGGGCAGTTAACACATCTGTGGCCATTCCCACCGATGGTCCTGCAGCTGATCTTTCGGTCGGTGTGACGGGTAACGCTATCGCAGCCGAACTACAGACTGAAACCCTCAATTCAGTTTCGTTCAGTCCGACCGCGGAGGGTAGTGCGAGCAGTGAGACACTAACGATTAACAATACGGGCTCGGCGACACTCACGGTCGATCGCCCGACGATCACTGGTAGCGATCGGGCGACATTTAGTGTGCTTGGCGGGGACCGAAAGCTCCGGATTCCAGCCGGAGAATCCCAGACGATCAGGATCGGGTTCGCACCAGAGTCTTCCGGAGACCATACGGCAACGTTGAACATCCGCCCGCAAAACGATCCCACCACAACAGCTGTCCAGACGATCACACTAAATGGTACAGCAGTAGACGGAGAGGCTACGCTCAACGAGTCGGCACTGAATTTTGGCGCGTTCTTGCCGGATCAGTCCCAGACACAGTCACTCAAGGTGACGAATGATGGGAATGCTCCATTCCAGATCACTGGATCGTCGATCATCGGCGCCGATTCCGGCGCGTTCGCCGTCGACGGGCTTCGGACACGAGATCTCGAATCTGGCGAAACTGAGGTCTTCGAAGTGATGGTCGACACGAGCGACAGAAACCGCGGCGTGCTCTCCGGCGAACTCATTATCACGACCAACGAGTCGGACGTGACCAGCCAGCTCGGAGCGGCGGTGGTCGCGCCGGATATTGAGATCGGTTCGACGGTCGAGGCCGACGCATTCGGTACGACACGGCTGGGGACGACAACGACAGCTATCGTTCCGATCAACAACACCGGCAACGCCGAACTCAATCTGACGGAACTCTCGATCACTGGTACCGACGCCGAGGCGTTCAGTATCGTCGAGCGGCCTGACAACACGACGCTCCCCTCGCAGGGTCGTGACCGGGTCGTCGTCGAGTTCGATCCGGCAGCCGTACCAAACGCCGTCAGCCGGGCACAGAGCACCACCGGTGACCTGCTGGCGGCCAGCGCGCGCCTAAACGTATCGAGTGACGATCCGGATTCGGCCGACCAACTGCGGACAGTCAGTCTGAACGGCGAAGCGGTCACCCCGTCGCTTGACGTGCCGCGGACGTTACAGTTCGGCGAGACGCCCATCGGGGAGCCAACCACGCGGCAGTTCACCGTCGAAAACACGCCGTCTGCGACGGCCCCACTCAATGTTACTGGGCTTGATATCGGTGGCGGGGACCCAGGCGTCTACGAGGCGACGCTGGTCGGTACCGACACGCCGGTCTCGCTGTCGCCAGGCGAATCGGCCACAATTGAGGTCAGCATTACACCGAACACCTTCGACCAGCAGTTCGCCACGCTGTCAGTGCGGACCAACGACTCCCGGCAGCCGGTCCGAAAGGTAGGCCTCTCGAACTCCGACACGGTCTACACTGTCGAGTACGGCAGTGTGAGCGTTACCTACTTCGATCCGGCTGCTGGCCCCGAACCGACCGTCAACGTCGACAACGGGCTTCGAGGACGTAACGCGACGCTCCGAACGGTCAGCAGCACTGTGACCACGACGCCGGATCAGTACGATCTCCGATATACGTTCAGTTCGGATGCTCCCAACACCGATTTGGGTGGGTTGAATGCAAGCACGAACGGTCGTGACACGGCCATTCAGTACGTGAACGCAACGACGACAGTCGACGAGTCGGCGTTCAGCGAGTCGACGCTCCAGATGGAGGTCAGCAAGGCGACGCTGGCGAGGCAGAACGTCACCCCGGAGAACGTGACGATCTACCACGAAAGCGGGCCCGGCTACGAGAGCCTCGATACCGAACTGCTGTTCGAGACACAGCAAGGGTATGTCTACGAGGCGACGACCGACAGCTACTCGGTGTTTGCCGTCGGCGTCCCGCCGAATGAAGAGTCTGATACGGGTGATGACGACGGCACCGGCGATGATGACGGGGGGAGCGACGAGGACAAAGAAACTCCTGCTGAAGACGACACCGGCGATAGTGGGGGAGGCGGTGGCGGTGGCGGTGGTGGCGGCGGTGGTGGTGGTGGTGGCGGTGGTCCAACGGCGCTCCCGACACCGGTTCCAGAAGACGTATGGCTCCTAGACCGAACGAAAGGGGAGATAGAGCCTACCGACGGCGGGGCTGTTTCGACTCCCGGCAGCTTCACGTCAAGCCCAGTCGTCGAGACGATAGTTTTCGACAACCCTGATGTATACGGGCAACTGGAGGTTCGAGAGTACAACACAACACCGTCGAAACTCGGTGAGGTACCAGGGACCCCTGTCTCGACGACAGAAGTCATCGTCCCGAGAGAGTACGAAAGCGAGTCCGCACGATTACGATTCAATCTTGGGAATGCCGAGAGCCCGGAAACCGACATCAGTGCTGTCGATACGGACTCGCTGAGGGTAGTGCGCCACACCGAAGACGGATGGACCCCGCTCAATACGGAGGTAGTCGAAGCCTCTGGAGCAAATGTCATTGTTGAGGCTGAAACGCCTGGGTTCTCCTACTTTGTTGTCGTCGAAGGCGATGGGACGATCAATGCAAACACAGTTGAACAGGTTATGCAGGGTGAGTACGACGGTGGAACCGACACTCGGCGACTACTCATCGGTGGTGCAGTCCTACTCCTCTCGCTGGCTGTGGCAGTGGCACTGCTCCTCTGGCGGGACGACTGATGCAGGAAAGCTGTACTAACCGAACTCCAGAGACTGAACCTGAAATTGAACCGAAGTTGCCCACAGCATCAACCGAAGACACAACGAGTGAGAAAAAATGAATCCCCCAGAATATTTCAAAAATGTGTATCGGTACGCGGAATCCAATGGGTGGCGTCTCTCAACAAATCACGTCAAAGAGCATATATATCTCATTCGGGGAGATCAACAGTCAGATAAGGGAAGCGAGACGCTCATGGTGTTGGTCGTTACTGGGACCACCCGTCAGGTGACGCCGAAGCATCTCGAATACGTTTACAGAGTCGGAACCGAAACGAATGCCAATAGGGTCGTGGTAACGGCTGAGGCTGGACTACGTGATGCGGCCAAACAACTCGCCGGTAAGCACAATATCCAGACGCTGCCTCCATCTAAGGTTCCATCTTCAGCGGCTGACATCCCCGATCGTGGGGGCCAGTCGAACGCCCAAGAGAATGACACGCCAAGATTCTATGATAATCTCTCCCGCAGACGGCTTGTCGCTTCCGGGAGTGTTCTCGCAGGTGGGGTCCTAACCTCAGGATATCTCATCACGAGTGCACTGCAGTCGGAGCCAACGTTTGACAGAACTCGGGCGGAGACGATTCAAGTGAGTGAGCTGCGGTCGAATACGGATCAGTACATCGGATCGCCAGTTCATTATTCGTCAGCCACTATTGCACAGGTCATCGAAACCGATGCTGAGAGCTACCAGCTTCGGCTTCAACTCACACAAAACGGTGAACAAGAAGACAATACGTTGTTGGGGCAGTGGAGTGGGAAGCGATACGATCAAGGAGTCCGTGTCGAACTGTGGGGGGTAGTCAGCGGGATGATTACCTACGAGACAGAGTTCGGTGCTGAGCGGACGGTTCCATCGGTCGAGATCCGCGATATGAGTCCTCTGTGAATTTCGGTCGACGGACCTTTGTGGGCCAATACCAAGAGACAAGAGTTCAATACGACTGGCAGCTGCTGTTTCAGACGAGCGCTCGCTAGGTTGAAAAGGTGAGAGAGATATCAGCCAATGAAATATGCTGCTGGTTCGAAAGAACGCTTGTGTGACTGAAAATTCGAGTATGACCCATCAGCTACAATCAAAATCGAGTTATGTGTTAACTCGATTGACCTACCCTACAACGACTGCAATTTGATCCTCTCAGCGGACCGCCAAACCAATTTTTGATCGAAAACCCCTATCTATCTGTTCATGGTTCGGATCGATGACTCAGATTCGGTCGTCAAATGCTGGTTATCGCCTGATGAGCTGGATCATCTTGAGCGGACCGCTGGAGCCTCCGGATGGGAACGGGAAATTGCTATGCAACTCATGGGGCGGTGTGGGCTCCGTGTGAGCGAAGTTTCCTATCCCAGTACTGAGGAACTCAGATGGTCGAAAGACGGCGAGATCTGGCTCTTCGAGATCCGTGGCAAGAATACCAAAGGTGGCGATCGGAAGCTTCGTGATGCGTGGATGCCAGAAAACGCAGCTGACGACATCCACAAGTATACTCGTGAACGCAGTCTCTCCGAGATAGATCCATGGGTCGACGCCTCCACAACATCGATCGGAATCGCACTCGTATTGCAGAGTACGTCGACTCGTACACGATCCTGTGGGAGTCACCCGACGAGTTCCTTGTCCAGACCGACGACGTGATTGAGTCGGACGCGTTTGTTACTACGGGGCCGGAACGGTTCCAGGCGTTTGGCCTTCCTCTGCTGGCACGGCAACGGCGGTACTACCTGTATTCGCCATCGAAAGACAATATTTCAGTAGCCGAACTGTGCTGTCATATGCTCGTTATCGACGACGGAGTCCGAACCCGGTCGTACTGCCTGTTGTTGCTGAAAAGCGAGGACGTGGATCGAGGCGAAGTACTGTCACTTGCCGAAACCTATGGTGTTAGCACAATCGTCTCTGATCTGCTCTCGTATCTTGACACCGAGGGGAAGGAACGAGCCGACCAGTTACCGACGTGGAGCGAGTACCGTGAACTCGCAGACGAGTACGAGGTGGCTGTGTAACCAGCAAAAATCTGGTCGCGGAGGCGCACCCGTAAGCGTGTGCCTGAACAACGGAATGATGAACGTGAACGGCGAGTATTCTCCTACTGCACTCAGCAGTTTGAACGGGAGTCTACGCTGAATGCCACGCCCTGAGGGACGTGGTAGCTTACTAGGCGACAGTCATCAGACTCTCGGAGCTAGGAGACACACCTCTATCGATTTGTTCCGACAAGGAGCTACTGACTGATCTGAGCTCTCACGACTGTCTGTAGTTCGTCTATGTGGACGTCATTCAGTCGTGAATCTTCCCGAAGCGTCTCAATGATGGTGTTCGGGTTCTCCCCAAATGTGAACTCAAGGTAGCTTCCCGAATGTGGCCCCTGACTTTTCCGCTCTGTCTCGACCAAGGAATACGTCGTGAGTTCCTTCATCTTATTCACGTATGTTTCTTGGTGATACTGATCTGCATCAAGCGTCCCCGTCAGATACTGATACACTCGATACCCGAGAGGACTTTTCGCTGCTCCCCCAGTCTCCCGAGCAACGGCAGCAGTCGCGAAGAGACAGAGCTTCTTCTGGGTACTAATTCCACGAGTCACCTCTAGAACACGGTTCTTTTCGACCTTGTCTTGGGCTTTTCGAATGTGCTCTTCACGAACCTGGTCGGCGTTTGCTTTTTCAGCAATTGAGCCTGCAGTCCGTATTAGATCGATCGCCTTCCGTGCATCCCCGTTCGTTTGGGCAGCGAATGCTGCAGCCAGTGGGATTACGTCGTTACTGAGTGCGCCCTCGTGGAAGGCATCTTCTCGTGCCCAAAGAATTCCTCGGAGCTGGTTGGCATCATAGTCGCTGAAGTGGACGTCCTCCGGCGTGAACGAACTGAGTGCTCGACTGCCGACGTTCTCCATCATCTTCGTGTCGTTGGTGATGGCGGTCACAGAGACCTGGGCGGTAATCTCGTCCGTACTCCCAGCACGAGAAAGCTGGTACAGAAGACGGGAGAAGGCAGGTTCCTCCTTATCTCGGCGACCGATGAGCATATCGAGTTCGTCAAGGATGAACACGACAGTGTCGTAGTGTTCATTAATAAGGCGGTAGAGTTCTCGCCATTTCTTCTTGTTCGGGATGCCGTGTTCTGGAACCTCAACGGTCGCTCCGACGTCGTTCGCGACTTTTCGGGATAGTTCGTAAACAGCTGAGCCGAGAGTCCCGACGTTCTGGCAGTTCATCTTGATTACGCCGAATCTGATGTCACGGCTTTCACAGAGTTCGAGGATGTTTGAACAGACGGCGTTGATGATGAGCGACTTCCCAGTCCCCGACGGCCCGTAGAGGAAGAGGTTCGGGGGACGTTCATTACTAATCGCAACTCGAAGATGCTGGGTGATGTCGATGAGCTGGGAGTCGCGACCGACGATACGTTTCTCATCGACGATTTCGTTCGGTTCGAGAAGGGATCTGTTCTTGATGAGACTCGCGGCTTCTTCCTGCTCAAGGATGAGATCTTTAATAGAACCCGTGGACTCAGATGATTCCTTGGGATCGGGATCCGTGGGCATATCCCATCCCTCTCGATCAGGATATTAAAACATTCCTCTGTCGATTTCTTTTCCCTCCCTATGAGGCTCAAAGGTAGAGAATTAAAGAGTTCCAGCAGCTTGCTCGTAGACCTCCGACGATTTGTTCAGGAGGATTTCGTGGCACGATATCACGAGAGACGAAGAACACCCTCTCACCCCTATCGATTTGTTCTGACCACAAAGAAAGGGTGAGGATGACTCGATTCCGATCACATTGTTACTGCCTTTAGACCGACTATTTTATTGGATCAGTTGTTGTTCTTTCTATCTATTCTTCTATCTTCTAGTTCTAGCAACGGCTTAACTGGCATAGACACACCCCTATCGATTTGTTCTAACTAATCGAAGTGGCTCGATTTGATTCTGTTTATTGACTTAAAAAGTAACTTCAGTGTGGATACGAACGGCCTCAATTTCTACGACAAAAAAGCTCTTAGACGTCTTTCTATATTAGTCCGGT
>Ga0136583_1000726_pt1 | contig 7859 bp, 7 predicted proteins | sample AntDeeMetagen397_FD_104792 | JGI IMG/M metagenome (GOLD analysis project Ga0136583, IMG submission 104792) | Saline lake microbial communities from Deep lake, Antarctica - Metagenome #397 | ecosystem: Environmental > Aquatic > Non-marine Saline and Alkaline > Saline | place: Antarctica: Deep lake... | reverse complement strand
TTCCAGTAAAATTGGAACCCATATTGAAAATGTTGTTCGTGCCCTTCATAAACCCGTATTAATAACGTCTGCACCATTTAGTCCACCTAAGTCTTTTTTAATTGCTTTTGATGGAAGTCAGACTGCACGTATTTGTGTAGACAAAATTGCCAATAGCCCTTTATTAAAAAACCTGACAGCTCATCTGGTATATGTTGGTAAGCCAAATAGTGATATGACATCTCAAGTCACTTGGGCAAAAGAGTTGCTTGCAAATAATGGTTTTGATGTCATTGAGAGTGTACTCGAAGGTGATGTCGAGAAATCAATATTAGATTACCAAGAGAAAAACTCTATTGATATGATGGTTATTGGTGCATATGGTCACTCAAAAATACGCCAGTTTTTTATTGGTAGTACGACGACCAAATTGTTATCAAGCTCTACAAAACCAGTATTATTATTAAGATAATTTTTAAAAGATAAAAGGATAGTTTTTAACTATCCCTTTTTTAGATTTTCTAAAATTAACATAATACGCGTTATACGAAATGCGTTATAATTTATTTTGAAATTCAAATACTTATTTCAAAGTTTATAGCCCAAACATCACTGTTCGGGCTTTTTTTATGATTTTTCACGTTCCACGCTTATTCTTTGACCAATGTTTCACGACTTTGTTCATATTAGTTAAACAATCGTGGTTAATCATAGGGTCTAAAAAAACGGCTCCAAAAGCCCCTTTTCTCCGGCTCCTGTTCAACGTGCTCCGGTACGGGAATCCGCTTATTTTCTGCTTCGACCGGAGTAGTCAATCCGTCATGTTTCGGCTCTGGTTCTGGTCGAGAATTTCCTGTCATTTCAGAATGAGTAGTAACTTTACGTTCATCTAGCTCTGTCTTTGATTGTTCAAGCTGACCTTTAAACTCAATTCTGTGGGTCAAATCTTCTATATGCTGCATCAAAGACTTTTCTCTTTGGTTGGCTAGATCTAACTGATTTTTGAGTAGAGAAATCTGATCTTTCAATACATGTTCAATCTCAGATTGAACATGTACGTGTACATCCTTATGGGCGTGTTCAGTACGTGTACTGGACTGAACACCGATAGGATTTCCATAAACTCTGATAAGTTCAGATAAATCTATGAGTCCATCATGATCCCTTGATAATTCACCAGTTTTTATAGCTTCGTATATTGTTGTTCGTGACTTTTTAAAAGCTTTACTCGCGTCCATAACGCTGAATTTTGTTGTGTTCAATGTAATCCCTCAGTGCATGTACAAGGATGTTTAGATGAACATCCTACCTGAACATGAAGTTTATTTTGTGCTAAATCCTACTTTTTTAAGATATGGCAGAAGTTCTTCAAATTTCTCTTTATCTTGTAGCATTTCAGCAATTCGAACTGCAAATTGTGGGTAGCTTTCTGTACCTTGAGAATATTTATTCATGTCTGGAAGTTCAGAAAGTTTATTAGCAAAAAGGTGACGTTGTGCATCGGTCATTTTTTTTGAAAAGAGATCTAAATTTTCGGAATTTTTTAGATTTTCGTTTGATGTATTTTTAGATTTTTTCTGTGTAAATGAAAAAGAAAATCCTGATATAGATCGTCCCTTTTTATGCTGTAGATAAGTAGCTTCAATATCTGTTTTTTCACTAATTTCTGTAATAGCTAAATCAAGAACTCTAGTTTTGAAGTGATCCATACGCTTATATTCATTAACACCAATCCCAAGCTGTTCTCTAAAGGTCTCTAGCTCAAATACTGGCGTTTTACCAACAGCTTTCCATTGAATAAGTAACTCGTATAGTCTTGCTGAGTAGGTACTATTTAGTTGTGCTGTTTGGCTTAGTAGATATTGAGTAAAGAAATCCTTTATTCCATCAATTTTACTAATGCCTTGTACAACCGCTAGTGTAAAAACTAGTTCAATAGCACCTTCATCATCTAAATATTTTACTTGCTGAATCCATCTACTTTTTACAAGTTTTCCATCTTCATCAAAGAAACTAAATCTGCGATTAAATAAAGAGTCTTCAGCTTCCTTCATTCGCTGATAAGCATTCTGTCTCGTTGTTCCGAAAATTTCAGCATATCTCAAAGCATCTATTCGCAATGGGGTATCCGTGCTAAGGCCTGTACCGGTATGCCTTGCATCAACAATAGCTAGTTGAACAATATGAAACTCTGATAAGGACAAAGTCTGAAAGGCTTGATTTAAGCGATTTGTTTTTACAACTAATTCTTTTGACATAAGTTTGATTAAAAGTTCTTATACCCACAGATTATATCAATGTGGGTATAACCACAAATATTTATTTTGGGGGATTTTAATGAATATATATGGGTAACTAAACGTGGGGAAGTGGTAACTAAACGTGGGGATATAGGTAACTAAACGTGGGGATATAGGTAACTAAACGTGGGGATATAGGTAACTAAACGTGGGGATATAAGCTCTGAAAGCCTTTTAAATAAAGGCTTTAAGGATAGTTAAAAGTATTTAAAATCTTAAAAATAATTAAAAGCCCTGGCAAAGAAAAATTGCCCTTGGTTTTCGCTACGCTCAAACTCTATTGAATCTCGCTTACGCTCGATTCGAGGGGCAATTTTTTAGCTCATCCCTTTACGACTTTGAGAAAAAGCAAAAGCAAGATCAAAAGCAACTCGGAATTCGCTTCGCTCATAAAGCTTTTTTACTCGCTACGCTCGATCTAGACGCCATTTTCAGCATTTGATCTAAGTTCTTTTAGGCTTCACAGCCTAAAAAAACGGTTTTTCGAGGAGTCTAGGCGCGAATTTTAGCGGTTCACTCGTAGACACTCGCTCTTTTGATACCTATTAGGTATTAAATGCATGAAAGGCGATGGGTTATTTTTATGTGCTCTAGAAAGCTATCATTTGCGTTTTAAGAGATTATTGGATTTAAGATAAAGGGGTTTCTATGGTTTAAGTCTAAATTGCGCTGAAATGAGCGCTTATTGCGATTTATACACCTTTTTTAGCAGTACCTTATGAAAGTCTTCCTGATTGATGTTGTAGGTTGGGAGTTTCTCTAGTGCAAGAAAGAAGAGCTTTTTGGCCTCTTTGTGGTCTTGTGTCATTGCTAAGGCTTCTTTGTAAAGCACACTGTTCAGTATTTTTCCGCTCGAAAGCAAACTGCTCTTAATTCTATTTTCCACTTTTTTTAAATTATTTGGATCAATCTCTACTTGGTAGCTTTTCCAAATTGATAAAACTATGCCCCCAAGTGCGTATTTAAGCTGATTTTCAGCATTCCGTTTCTTTTGGGCTTCCGTCTGTTTTTTGTTGGTTTTATTCAAAATATCGCGTTTATGTTCGTTCTCTAAACGGATCCGGTTTTCTAGAGCTGCTTTTTCTATTTTTTGGTAAGACTCCAGTGCTCGATCTAAGCGAAAGAATGTGTCCTGGTCTTGCTCTTGTTCAAGTAGCTGCAAAATTTCTATTTCGTTCGCCAAAAGTTGCTGTTGGTTTCTTTGTTTAATTTGGATTTGAGTGATCAGCGCTTGTCTTTGTTGAAACTGAATTTTTTCACGGTGGACTATTTTTAAAAGGCTGAGGTCTTTTTCGTCTAATTCTGAAAATTCTTTGCTGTGAAGAAGTGCGGTTGCCAGCTTCTGATTTTTCTTTAGATATGGTAAATCTGCGAGAAATTTTTCTAATTCTACTAGGTCAGTTGTTGTGAGTATTTTTGCTGGTCTTCCGCGTGTGGCCATCAAATGCTCCGTTCGAAAATAGGTGTAATTCTGATGTTTCAGTCTAGCATATGCCATCACGGGAAAAGATTTAAATAAATGTGAGAACATTTATTTAAATCTTTAAGCTCGTTTCCGTGTTTCTAATTCAATATAATTACTGACGCAATTATATCGAATTAGAAACACTTCTCCTCGTGCTCCGCAGGCCATTAGAGACGTAAGTTATTGATTTGTATCTATCAGAGTACTGTTGCTGCATTTTTGACATTTGTTTCTGCAATAGCGATCTGCCGTTACAACATCAAAAAAGTGTCGTTACAACATCAAAAATGTGTTGCTGCAAAAAAAGTGTCGTTACAACATCAAAAATAACGTGAGGGCTAGACGCAAATATGTTCTTCTGTAATCTTAAACACACTGCAAAAGAAGCGATCAAAACCCGCTCTGGAAAAGTGAAGAATGCACCGACGGCAAAAAGCCGGTTTCATTACATCACTCGAACGTTGCACTTCAAAAAATATAAAGAAAACACATCCGAGCGAATCGAGTTCGTGAAGTCGGGGAATATGCCGAATTTTGCGGAAGGGAAACCGGCTGAGTTTTGGAGAGCAGCCGATATTTATGAACGCAGTAATGGACGAACTTGTTCAAGCTTGGTGGTGGCACTGCCAAAGGAGTTGACTGTGGCGCAGCGGATCGAGCTGGCCGAGGCATTTATTGCGGAGTTCGCTGATCGTTATCGTTACCCTTTTACCTGTGCCATTCATAATCATGCAGGTGCTTTGGCTGGTCAAGAGCAGCCGCATTTGCACTTTATGTACAGTGAACGGCATGTCGACGGCATTGAACGTACGGCTGAACAGTTTTTTAAGCGCTATAACGCGCAGGATCCACAAAAAGGCGGGGCTCAGAAGCTCACGGCAGATGTGTTGGGGATGGGCAAAGCGCAGTTGCAGTTATACCGAAAAAAAACGGAAGAGCTGATTAATGACAGTCTAGAGCGCTACGCGCCAACAAAAAAGGTTGAAATTCGTGGTATTCAAGTTGAGGTGCCTAGTTTTGTGAGTTGTTTGTCGAATAAGGATTACAATAAAAAGTACGGTACTCAGCTAAAAGACGCACCGATTATGAATAAGGAGGTGCGTTTTGCTGAAGAGAATGAACCCGAACTTTTTGCGAAAAAGTTGGAAATGACGGCTGAAATTAACCGAATCCGTGCTGAAAATTATTATGAGTTATATAAACCGCAGTATGAGCAAGCACTGAAGAAACAGAGCCAGCTCGTGCGAGAAAAAAAACAGGAAGAAGAAAAAAAACTTCAACAGAATCAAGATTCATCCAAGGGTTATGATCGCGGCCCTGGTTTCGGGTGATTTTATATAAAAATTTTAGGATTGTGGAACAGACCGTATAAATTGCTGCTGAATATCTGAAAAATTTGCGTCTGGGTATTCTGCTAAATAATGTTCAGTCCAAAATAAAACAGCCTCATGCCCATCAAAACAGGGATTCACATCCAAATAAAAAGCCAAACGGGCACTACGTTGAATATAAAGCTCCTGGATTAACTGTAATCCTAGTTTTTTTGCTTTTGCTGAGATAAATAGTTGAGGTTGAGTGAAGTAATTCATAAAAAATTCCAATACTGAGCATAGGCTTGATATAGATAATTAAACACATAAAAATATGTGTTGTAAACATATTTTTATGTGTTTTTTAGCATTTTATGTAAAAAATAGCCTATGTTATACTTGCACTTTATCATTTGCTAAATTTGAACCTCATGCCTTACGAAGAATTCCATAGACTTATCGGTAAAGCAGGTCTTTCAATTAAAGAATTTGCTGAACTACTTGGAATGAGACCTAACTCGATTACGAATTATAATAAAGTTGGATTTGTACCCTCTCATTTGGCTGTGATTGTATCGCTCATATCAACGATGAAGGATGAAGGTTTTGATTTTTATCCGATCTTAGAAAAAGTACAGGCGTATGAGAAAGCACGTATAGAAAGTCAGTCTAAATAGAAAAGACTAAGCTGGATTCTTTGGACTATTGTTGATCAGAGAGTACTACAATCAAATGGGAGCTTATAGCCCCCATTTTTGCATTCGTATAAGAGTTTTTATGTTAAATAGAATTATAAAATTAGATTCAACATTTCTTATTAGAACAATAGCTTTAATCAAGAATGTTGAATCTATGAAAAACCTTTAATTAAATAATTTAAAAATTTCTTTTTGTTTGGCACCTTTTACTTCACAAGTTTGGGCACCAACTCGTTCATACAATACATCGTTAAGATATACAGGCTCATCACCATTTTTCACTGGAATCATTAAAACAGTATTTTCACCGTAGGTGATAGGAGTAATTTCTTTCGTTATATTTGTTTTTAATGACTCATCTAAATTTGATGAATTGATTAATTTAGTAATATGAGCAATATAAGTATCTAAAGAGACTCCTTTTAGCTTTGCTTCCCTTTCCAACCCGACAATTCCAAAACTATTTACTCTAGGAATATCACTTAAATTATCTAGTTTTTCTACTTGTAAAGTATCTTTTTCATTATCTGTAACACCAATAAATAGATACCCAGTTTTATTTTTTCCTAAGTTTGCTAAAGCAGTGAGGCTCTCTAAAATTTTATTGAAAAATTCGGTGCTAAAATCTCTCTGCTTAGGGTTAAGTGTATAAAATCCTTGTTTAAAATCATAAAGTGCAGACTCAGTTCTCGATCTCATCAAATATGCTTTAAAATCAATAACAAAAGACGTAGATTTTCTGAAATTATCTGTAGATTTCTTAAAAAATCTTTGAATTAATCCCTTACATACATCGATATTTTTTTCTCGATCTGAAGTGGTTGTATAGTTTCTTGATCTAACTAATTTAGAGTGAATATTGAACAATGCATTTTTTATTCCTTTATAATCAAAAGGCATTTTATTTTCATGTATTATTAAGTCATAAAATGCCATATATAAAGTATAGAAATCTTCTTTAACTGGATTACCTCCAGCATTAGGATTTAAAATATTCTTAAGTCTTTCATTATCAAAATTATATTCAACGACATTAATTATTTCAGAGTAAACAGTTAATATATCAGTGCGAATGTTTTCTACACCTAAAGCATTAATTTTTATATCTAAGTCATTGGATTTATCTGTTTCACCACTACCATAGTAATTATCAAACTCTTTCCCGCTTGCAGGGAAAGGATTTTCTAACACAACTGATAATATGATGTCAGCTATTAACTGTTCATCTGCACTTTGTTTGAGATCAGTAATGTTTAAGACACCCTGTTTACACCAAAAAGTTTCTTCAGCATTAATGCCGTATTGATGCTTAGATAGCTTAGAATCAATACTGATTTCAGGCATATCTTGAAGCAATAAAATTTCTCTCGATACATCTCCTCTAATCTCAGAAGCTATGTCGCGAACTAATAGAGAAAATTTAGATACGTTTCCTGCTTGTCTAACTTCCTGAGGGGATAACTTTTTACCAGTTGAATTAATTCTTCGGAAAGTTTCATTAATTTCACTAGTACTAGCTGTTTTAAAGATAGTGACGGGAAATGGGTATTGAATAAAACTAGCAACTTCTTCTTGTGTAAGATTTAGAACATTTACTTTTCGTTCTACTATTCCTTTATTAACTTGAGTTTGAGCATATGTAAAATCAGGAATATTAAAATATTTTTCTTCAGAATCAATATCTATAGGAAAGTGATTTTCAATAAATCCAAAGATCGCATTTAAGCGTTGCATCCCATCAATTATTTCATATTTTTCATCTTTCGAGGCTAATAATATAAGAGGTACAGGGTACTGCTTAAGGATAGAGTCAATCAGAGATTTTTTTTCTTTTTGGCTCCAAACTAATTTTCGTTGATATCTTCTATTAATAGTAAGCTTATTATTTCTATAAAGTTCATAAGCTTCCATAATTGTCATACCTCTTGGAGATTCAATCATTATTACTCTTACCCTTAAATTTTTCTAAAATTAACATAATACACGTTATACGAAGCCAAAAATGGGAGCCTAAGCTCCCATTTTTACTGATGATTTTTTAATTCTTTGAGCATGGCATCCCGCAAGATTTCATTCATGCGTGTCTGATAACCTTTACCTTGTGCTT
>Ga0136583_1000712_pt1 | contig 7959 bp, 14 predicted proteins | sample AntDeeMetagen397_FD_104792 | JGI IMG/M metagenome (GOLD analysis project Ga0136583, IMG submission 104792) | Saline lake microbial communities from Deep lake, Antarctica - Metagenome #397 | ecosystem: Environmental > Aquatic > Non-marine Saline and Alkaline > Saline | place: Antarctica: Deep lake... | reverse complement strand
TATCACGGTCGGACGGGTTAATGATTGCGTTGGAAACCCCGTCTATGCCATCGTCGGCGGTTGAATACTGTTGGTCGGCTTCATCCCCGCCCTGAAGGGCGAGGCTTTCGCCTCGAATTTTCCATAACAACTCGGTGTCGCTCATGGACAGTGATTCACCGTCCACTGATTTAATGGGTGGGTTCAGCGAGGCACCCAGAGTCACTGAAACCGAATTATCGCGGGTTTTCCTTCTTCCAGTCGGTCATGGCGGCGCGGGCGGCGTCGATGTCGTCGCCTTCCCAGATGTAGCCGCCGTCGCCATAGCTCCGAATCGGGCGGTCGTCATCGCGGAAGTTCTGTGGGAGGGCAGTGACTGCGTACTTGTTCCCGTGAGTGGTTCCCTTTTCGAGCATGAGTACGAGGCCGTCGCGGCGGCGCTGCGCGGCTTCGATGTACTGTGGGCTGTCCACGTCGCTGATGTCGTGATCGACCCATGCGTCGGTGTTGTCGGTGTCGGTGCTGCTGGTGGAACTGTCAGTTGTGGTCGTCATCGCGTACCTAATACGTATACCCGACTATTAATAAAGGCACCGAAATTAAAGCGTTAGTTTTGCGTCAGAAACGACGCGGAACTACCTCCCGGACGTTCGCACGGTTTCTTCATCGCCCCAATCGCACTTATCGCCTAACTCATCGTGGAGATGATGGTTGGGATTGTGCCGAGTTTCCCACATGCAGGTGCTGTAGTCGCTGTTCTCGAACGCACTCACGATGCTTTCCGGAATCTCATCGGCGAAGTAGAGGCAGTCGTCGTCAGCGTGAACAGGGCCGGGGCCGCCAACGAAGAACACGTTGGTGGTATCGTCAACGCGGTTGTACCGAATCTCTTTGACTTCGCCTATGTACCAGATTTCTTCCTCGAACGGGCAGCCGTCAGCGTGGTTCCCGGCGTCGGGGTCTTTGAACGCGACTCGGTCACCGGCGGCGATTCGAGAGTTATCAGACAGGCGGGAGCGATCGGTGGTAGACATCGTACATTCACGTAAACGAGAGGGCTATTAATAAAAGCGTTGATTCTAACTGCTTGTTTTGTGCGGCATAGCAGTCCGGGACCGGGACGCACTTTCGGAAGGGCACCGAAAACAAACAGATTGAATCGGTGCCTTTATGTTATTTCCCCGAATTGGTAGAGACAAGATGGCAGACGCCAAAGTCCAGCAGAAACTCGGAGCCACCACCACGGACACCATCGAGGATCAAGTCGCGTCCCTCACGCCCGGCGACCGCTTCCGATACAACGGCAAACAACCCCTCACGATGACTCACCGAACTGAAAGCGCCCCCACGGACATCATCGTGTGTCACGGGCCGCGCATGGGTGTTCACCGCCTCGCGTTCGTTGGGCCGTCCGACAGCCGGAACCTTGTCGAGATCGGCGACTCTCTGCTTGACATCCAGGGCAGCGTTGAGTCGTTCGAGGTGTTGATGGAGAAGCCAGCTGAAGATTCGACGCGACTCCAGTTGGCGCGGCAACGCGGAGACGTGCCGAGTCCGTAACCCCAAAGGAACTAATCCCGGCGGCGGTGACCGGGAGGTATGGGTGTTGTCGATTACATTCGAAGAGACGGGGAAGTACCGCCACCAGTGTATGTCTTACTCGGTTTTCTTGCGTATGGACTCACCAGACCACTGTATATGGCGCGTGAAGGCGTGTGGCTCACACTGACGGTGTTGGTGCTTGTCGGTGGCGCACTCCAGTTCTACGGATTGTACAAGATGTCTGTGTACGATGGAACGTTCGAGCATCTGTTCCGGCAGTGGTGGCGCGAGAAGAAACCGAAGTGGTAGGGCGAACAGGTTTTTCAAACACCGTGGTATACCGCCGCATGGGTGAACGAATATGGCGAAACGAAATCCCGACGGTATTCGTACTGAAGATCACTACTGCGAGGAATGCGAAGAACACTATCCGTGCGACTGTGACCTCCCCAGTTTCGAACCGTGAGGCTCCCAACCCCGGTTTTGTGTTTCAAATAGTATCCTTCACCGCACTTCACGCAGACGTGGCGAATGGGGGCGGTGGAGATTTCGTCCGGGACGGTTGCGTCTTCGGGGATACGAGTGAGGGCGTCAGCATATGAGTCGGTGTCCTTCCGGTCGGTCGTGACGATGATGTCTTTGTTCTCAGACGGCGTTGAGAACACCGCGATGTTCGTTCGGGTGAGCTTCCAACTTGAGAACCGTTGCTTCCACCTTATCGCGTCCGTAGTACGACGTGTGCCGCTGAAATGCAGACGGTTCCGGGTCCATCACAACCGTGTCGAACACCGTATCCGCGAATTCGTTACTGAGTCGCTGCGGGGCGTGATGAGAATCCGCGCTGAGGTGACTTGTGAGCGCGTTCCGATGATGGTCTGCCGTGTTCGTTAGCGACCGTTGGGTATGGCACAGATCGAGCGTGCGCCCAGTGACTTCAGCATCGAGGTGCGCGTCGACAATCGGGCGGAGTTCTGTTCCAGCAGGGAACCGGTAGTAGTCGAACGAGATTGCGGTGTCGTTATTCCCGCCGGACGTGGCAGCAGTGCTGCGAGTAGCTGCGCCGAGCATGGCGTTCGGGTAAACGTCGCTATGCGCAGTGACTGTCGGGACCTCCCCGGCAATCGGGGACGGTTCCGGGGCAGGGGCGGTGCCCGAGGTGGGTTTGCGAGTGACGCAGGAGAGCCAGTCGTATTGCCCGCCGAGATTGTTCCAGAGTGCGATTTCTTGCGGTTCGTATTGGTAGGTGGCGGGCATGACACTGGAACCGAAGCCGAAGTGAATGAGGATCCCGCCGGGCTTCAGGAGAGCGTCTATCGTTTCGTGGATCTCACCGAGATCGATTTTTGAGTCGCTGATATTGTACGTTTCTTCAGCTTGGTTGTCCGAGAACGCGGGGTCGTACACCAAGACATCGAAGGAATTCTCGGCGTACTCATCAACAAGAGCGCACGCGGCAACGTTTGTGTCGGCATCGATGCTAAGGTTCAGATCGTTCCGGAGAACCTCCCCGTCGTGATCCAGTTCGGTTGGCCCGGCACACATGTTCAGCACGCGCCCGGTGAGGCGGGATTCTACCCAGTCACTCGGGCTGGATGGTGACGCCGTTCAGTTCGTCGTATTCGTTGCGGAGAACGGACGTGGTGTGAACGATTTCACCACCGTCGATGTCGCGATTGGTGATCTTGTTTTCGGACGTGTTGACTTCCCATGTGATTGCGTTCGGTTCGTACTCTGGGTGGTGTTCGATAGTGGTGAACCCGATGTTTTCGGTGTGTTTGGCGACGTGGGCGACGAAGACGGGGAACAGGTTCCCGTTTGCCCAGTCGGCATCTACGTCGCCGTCTGCCTCGATGTAACTGCGGTGTTCGATGTTGAATTGGCCGATGCGGTTGTCGTCGTTGTCGACCCATGTGTCGAGGTTCGGGATGGGTTGTCCGGGGAAGGCTTCGCGGAAATTCGCGACGACTTTTTCAAGCTGATCGATGTTGCCAGTGAACGGTGCGGTCCCGGTTCGGGTGACGGAGCTTCGGAAGTTCATCGTGTGTCTATACACATGGTAGGGCACAATATAAAAGCGTCGTTTCAGACGAGATGTTCTTCTGGAAACAAACCATTATTTTCGATGCCTTTATGATGTTTCCGCGTGTGGGTATAGACATGATGACGGCAGACACCGCCCACCTCACCCCCGGCCACCCAAGCCCCCGAAACGCCCCCGCAACCCGCGACACCATTGACCGAAGCCACGTTCAAGAAGGCGATGTCATCTACCACACTCAAGCCCGCGCTCACGCATGGCTCAACCCCCACACCGACACCCTCCTTGACTGGATGGACATCCCCACGCACGGCGAACACGACTACACAGAACACGAACTTGACACCGAAGTCTCCCGTGGCGTCATCGAAATCGTGGATGAACACGTCACGGACATCCGCGCGTTCCACGTCCGAACGAACCACAAGTACGCTGATCCCAGTCGCCTCGATGTTGGTGGTGCGGCATCCACCAAGTCACTGCACCTCGATGTGTTCCGAGGCACCGGCATGAAGAAAGACATCGACAGCTTCCTCAAGCACCCAGAAGTCGGGTACGATCACGACACGCTCGGGAACACCGCGAAGCTCACGTTAGTCGCACGGAATCGTCGCGAGGAGATCGTTGCGATTGCTGTCATCGGCACGCCTGTTGCGTCGCAGGAAGCTGACAACGTCGCCGTGCTTCGCCGGTTCGCCGCGCACCCGGACCGCCCGGAGAACACCGGATCGTGGCTCATCGCTCGTGCGGCAGAGTGGTGTGACCTCCAAGGCTGGGAACGCCTGAAGTCCCATGCTGGCGTTGCGAATAACAACAAGGGCATCATGTACGATGCAGCTGGGTTCACGCGAGAGGCCGACGTTGTGGAGTCGGACTTGAGTGGCTGGAACAACAAGCCCGGCGCGAACAAAGAAGGCACGTACATGAAGCGCACGTGGTGGAATGAACTGACGCAGTACGACTACACGCACCGGAACGCGGACAATCGCCCGGGGAGCATGACGCGACTCACGAAGCAGTCGATTGACACGGAAGTGTCTGTGAATAATTCGGTTGTGACGCGGGAAATGGCGAAAGACGAGGACCGGAACTGGCAGATTGGTGTTGAAGCCAAGAAGTTCCTTGAAGAACGCGGTGAGGTAGTCCCGGATGCAGAGTCTGTGTATGCAGTGTTCGGAATCCGCGCTGAGGGCGCACTGCGCGGCGTTGCGCTCGTAATGGATGACACAGGGGAGTTCCGGGATAACTTCGAGTCAGTGACTGTTCAGCAGGTCACGGTGGATGGTGTGCGGTATGAAGACCAAGCAGCGCGGTGGTTAATAGCGAAGATCCGGCGGTGGGCAACGCTTCACGGGTTCGACCGGGTGAACGCGGTCACGGAATCCAAGCCAGTGACATCGGCACTCCGTGGGTCGTCGTTCCATCAGGCCGAGGCAGACGGCGGGGAGAACCCGAGCGGAGAAGTCTGGACGGTTCAGACGGAAGATAACTGAGGGGACTCACAGAACCCGCTTTCCCCCCCTTCGTGTTCGAGAGTTTTGCCGGTGGGGCGAGTATCGAAACGCAGTTGTTTAAATGAGAATGGGGCGTTAATATCACCACGGCAAATGATCGACATTGAGTTTGAACTCGGAGATTACGTAGAAAACCAGCTCACGAACACTGACGGGTACGTGAACGCAATTGCAGACCACATTACGGGATGTACACGTGTCGGGGTTCGCCCCCGAAGCGAGGATCGTTCCGAGAACCACAAAACGGAGTTTCATTACCCTGCTGAACTATCTGAGTTCAATCCCCCCATGGACGTTATTGTCCGGGATGATGCCGGTGTTCCGGAAGACCCGGAGATACACCCAGGGAATGTTGTTGAAGATGAAGTGACTGGCATAACTGGACTCGCGGTCATAGTCACGTACCGGATGTATAATTGCCCGCAGGTGTGCATTCGCCTGAAGTCAGACGATGGGTATTCCACTGAGACTGAGTGGATTGATGCACCGCGCCTCATGGTTGTGGGGGATGAGTGCGTTGGGAAGTATGAGGATCCGGAGGGGGCGCAGACGGGGTCTGTGGGTGACTCGATGCAGGAGCAGTCGTCCATGAGCGAACTGTAGTCAGAATCGGCGGGGTGTTCTCCCGACGAAAGACCGTTTCTAACAGAAGTTTTCGGTGCCTTTAAATTGTTTCTGTGTGTGGGTGGAAACACTATGGACATGAACATCACCCGAACCACGAGCGGAATCCAGCGAGCAGCCATGACTATGCGGGACGGAGAAATCGTGTATGACTACACCGAGTCGTTTGAACCGAAAATTCCTGCCCCGACGTGGGAAGTCGAAATCCCGGGACTGGACTCCACAATCGAATTCCACTGCGCGAAAGAGGACCTCCTTGCCGAAATCCATAATCACTGCCTCAGTGAGATGGCAGGCGGCGTTCTGGATGAACTACCGGGGGAACTGAAAGGAATGGATGGCGAAGTAGTCAACAATGATTTTGAGAGTTTGTAAGATGGGTGTTTATTTGAACTACAGGTGCCGGAGGAACTGGTTGGCTTCGACAACGACGAATAGACACACCGACTGATTTTTTCCGAGTGTTTAACCTGATTCGCAAGCGAGTATAGAGTACGATGGACTCTGAAGTCACTGCCGGATCCAACGAAGACAACCAGCTTCACAAGACCCCCACGTGCCCGGGTGCAGTTCGAACAGAACGCGAGTGCTTGATGATACGTTCGCAATGTGTTTCGACTGCGATGTTGAATGGGAGTATGACGACTGACAACGAACTTGAACAGGCCACCCGGATTCGGGATGGGGGTGGCGGGACAATCGAAGTGGAGATCGAGCGACTGGAGGAAGAACTATGAGTGACACGAGAACAGGTGTTTGTTCGGAATGTAATACCGAGACAGTGGCGGACGGGGAACGAGCCGGGATTCGGGGCGGGCGACTGTTGTGCAGTGACTGCGCCGATCTCGAAGCCACATTTGTCGTTGAGTGCCTTGACTGCGATTTCAGGTGCGTTCAAGAATCGCCGCTGTTCAATTGGCACGCAACTCAACAACGAGTTCAGAAGGAAGGAAACAATCACGAGGAAGAAAAACGAGTGTTCGAGGATGAAAGCCATGAGACAGTATGGCGGCGGGCTAATGGTCAGTTGGAGCGCGGAGGGAGCGAATACTGAGGGCGCTCCGGGGATATTCTCCCCTCCGGAGCGAGAACCAACAATGCGACTATTTTCGGTGGCTTTATACTGTTTTACCGGTGTTCTCTAAGTACAATGGAAGACAAAGGAATCCCGCATCGGTATGGGAATGGCGCAGTTCTGTGGCACAAAGGCGATTCCCGGTACTACCACATCACAGACCGGTACGTGAGTGTTGACACGGACGAACTACTGTACCGTGTTCACGATTCCACCCACCGAAACAACCAGTTGTACTGCGAGGAGGATCTTGAAGACACGTTCATTCCCGCAGGCTTCACAATGTTGGGTGTAATGTTGAGAATGCGGCGTATACGCCGACAACGCACGCGGAGCAGAACGCAGTCACGACCGCAGTAGCAAATGGTGAGACGGAGTTTGTTCAGCTGGCGTTAGTCTCGGATGGGGAGAACGGGGTGCCGCCGTGCGGATTCTGCCGACAAGTCCTCCGGGAATTTTGCGCAGATGAGTTTCTGATTCATGTGGGAACGCCTGATGGGTTTGAGACGTATACTCTGGGAGAGATTCTTCCGGAGTCGTTTGGCCCGGAGGATCTTGAACAGGCGGAGGTCAGTCAGAGTCACTGATTGATTGGTCTGTGAAATCCTGAAACAGCCACTTGTTTTCGGTGCCTTTATGTATAGACGGTGTATTGTTATGGTTGTAGGAGGCAGACCACATGAACGCAACCACCACTCAAATCACGCTCGGCGACATAGACACGAAGCGAACCGTTGGCGACCACACAAACGTCGAGGAAACCACTCACATGGGCGACCCGGTAATCCAATGCGCCGATTGTGGCGTGGCCGCGAATCCGGGGAGCGAAGACGTGCTGGCCGCCGAACCCTGCGAAGAACTGATCACGAACTAACGGCGCGGCGAGGCCATCTCGCATCGAGAGAGGGAAGTTGAGCGGCACAACGCCACCCAACGCGGGTGGAGGTTCCGGGTTCGAATCCCGGCCCGCTCAGGGGATTAGCCATCCTTGTTCCAACTCGGGGAGTTTATCTCCGAGGATGGGCAAACGTGAGCTGTCGCGTGAATCACCCCGATTCACTGCGGAAACCAATCCGGTTCAACCCCGGGGGGTTTCCACGGTAGTCCGGGCATGATCATCCCGGCCATGAAATCCGGCGTCCGAGCAATCGGGCGCGGTAATCCTTCAAAACACACAGCGGCCCCAT
>Ga0136583_1000711_pt1 | contig 7962 bp, 9 predicted proteins | sample AntDeeMetagen397_FD_104792 | JGI IMG/M metagenome (GOLD analysis project Ga0136583, IMG submission 104792) | Saline lake microbial communities from Deep lake, Antarctica - Metagenome #397 | ecosystem: Environmental > Aquatic > Non-marine Saline and Alkaline > Saline | place: Antarctica: Deep lake... | reverse complement strand
TTCGAAACGAAGAACGGACGATCCACGAGCGCGACGATCAGTTTCCCAACTTCATTCGCTCGCTTGGGTCGGCTGAAAACGCGAAACAGGCGACGACCTCGGCGGTCCTCGAAACGCTCCGCACGAAGGATTTCGGTGCGCTGTCACCGAACATCAACCGACTCTACCGCCGTCTCCGGATGCGGCTCAGCCCGGATCAGGCGTGGGGTGAGTTCTCCATCGAATCCCGGTCGTACCTCATCCAGAAGTTCAGCGAGATGTTTCTGGTCGGTCGACAGATGGGTGGCAACACCAAACTGCTGGGCGAGATCATCAGCTCCAATATGAATCAGGTCAACCAGCTCCGTGTTCAGCGAAAGCAGGCGACGACGACGCTGATCGGCCTGCTGTACGGGATTACTGCCGCCGCAACGTTTGCCTTTTTCATCGGTCTCGAAGTCGTCAACATCCTCGCGGATTTCTCGACGACGCTCGAAGTCTCACAGTTCAACATCGGCCAGATCATCCATCCGGGGGCCTACAACATCCCGCTTATCGAGTATTTGCTCCTGCTCGTCATTCTGTTCAACGCGGCGCTGTCGGCAATCATGATCCGGACCATCGATGGCGGGAACAAGGCGACCGCCTACATCCATTTCGTCATGCTGACGTGGCTCGGTTGTCTGACTGCGATCTTCACCCGTGAGGTCGTCAGCGTCGTCCTCGCTATCTGAGCGCGGCCGTCGCCTTCCGACTGCAATCGTCGCGTTTTATCACTCGCCCCTCGAACCACACGCTATGACAGATCCGTTTCCGACGTTTGAGGTTATTCCGGCCGTCGACGTCCAAGACGGCGGCGTCGTCCAACTCGTCGCGGGCGAGCGTGGCACTGAAAAACAGTACGGCGAGCCACAGGCCGCCGCCGACCAGTGGATCCAGCAGGGTGCCGAGACGCTTCATCTGGTCGACCTCGACGGCGCCTTCGAAGGCGAGCGCGTCAACGCCGACGCTTTCGAGACGATTATCGAGTCGACCGACGCCGACCTCCAGATCGGCGGCGGCATTCGAACGGCCGAGGACGCCTTTGAACTCCTCGATATGGGCGTCGACCGCGTGATTCTGGGCACCGCAGCGGTCGAAACCCCCGAAATCGTCGCCGAAATATCCGAGCGGTATCCGGGAAGCGTGATGGTCAGCCTCGATGCGAAGGGCGGCGAGGTCGTCGTCTCGGGGTGGACCGAGTCGACCGGTCTCGACCCCGCGGAGGCCGCCGGGCGCTACGAGGACCTCGGCGCGGGCGCGATCCTGTTTACCGATGTCGACGTTGAAGGGCAGCTAGAGGGCGTCAATACGGAGTTAGTGAGTCGGGTGTGTGAGGCCGTCGACATCCCGGTGGTCGCCAGCGGGGGGGTAGCGTCGGTCAACGACGTACTGGCTCTGCAGGAGGCTGGCGCGGCGGCGGTCGTCGTCGGGACCGCGCTTTATGAGGGGGCCTTTAGGCTGGATGCGGCGATCGAGGCCGTTTCCGAGTAGTTCCCCGAGACGATTCTAGAGTACCTGTAAGACCGGTCCGGGATTATAAGTATTCGTTCCGAATACGACCTATCAATGAAACGGCTCTTGCTGATCGCACTCGTTTTCGGTGCCGTCATCGCGGGGGGTGGTCTGATCGCCGTTTGGGACGACGCGACGACCCCTGACCGAACCGCTGCGGCGTTTCTCCACGCTGAGCGGATCGATAACTCGTCGGCTGTGGACGGATCTGTGATCGGATACGAGAACCTCACGGCCGACCAGCAGACGGTCTTCGAGCGGGCGATCGCCGACGATCTGAACATAACGGAGATACCTGACGACACCAATGCATCCGTGTGGTACGACGGTGGAGCCGTGAGATACCAGAATAAGACGTATGAGGTCGCCGTAAGCGAAACCTAGCGGTCCCGATGACATCTCTCGAAACGAGTCGACCGACGGCACCGAACGGACAATAACAGCGCAACCACCATATTCCCCGCGTGTGTGAGTGCAGCTATGAGCGAGACATCACGGGCGGCAGCGGTCAGCCGCGAGACAGGCGAGACCACAATCGAGGTGACGCTGGATCTCGACGGCGACGGCGAGTCGACCGTCGACACCTGGATCGGCTTTTTCGACCACATGCTGACCGCACTGGCCAAACACGGCCTCTTCGATCTCACCGTCCGCTGCGATGGTGACCTGGAAATCGACGACCACCACACCGTCGAGGACGTGGGCATCACCCTTGGCGAAGCACTCAACGAGGCGCTGGGCGACAAACGCGGCATCGTCCGGTATGCCGACCGCCGGGTCCCACTCGACGAAGCGGTGGCCTCGGTCGTCGTCGACGTCAGTGGTCGACCCTACTTCGTCTTCGACGGCGACTTTTCGCAGGACCAGATCGGCGACTTCACGAGCGATATGGCCCGCCACTTCGCCGAGTCGCTGGCGCTCAACGCCGGGCTGACACTCCACGCCGAGATCGTCTCGGGCGATAACGCCCACCACGAAGTCGAGGCCCTATTTAAGTCACTGGCCCGCGCGCTCGACGACGCCACACAGGTCGACGAGCGGCGAAGCGACACCCCGAGCACGAAAGGCGAGCTGTGAGCCGACCTCACGACCGATCAGCCACAGGAGCCAGCCATGTTTGACGAAATCATGGAGAAGTTCGAGGGCAGCCCGAGCCAGCAGGCGGTGATCCGCTTCCTGCTTGAGCGTGGCTTCTCGGTCAACGAAGAGGGCCGGGTCGTCTCCGGCGGAATCGAGATCCCCTACACCGGGATCGCCCGCGAGATCGACGTCGACCGCCGCGTGGTCGACTCCACTACAGATGTCATCCTTTCGGACCCCGAACTCCAGCGTATCTTCACCAACATTTCGGCGATTCCGAGCCTACGGGATCTCGCACCCGTCCTCGATTTGACGGTGATGACAGTCGAGGTCGACGCCGCCGACGAGTCGGGAATCGTCGCCACCGTCACCGGGTTAATCGCTGACTACGAGATCACGATTCGCCAGATCATCAGCGAGGACCCCGAGTTCACCGACGAGCCACGGCTCCACGTCATCACCGACGAGGAACTCCCCGGCGACCTCCTGTTGGAGATCCGTGAACTCCCCTTCGTCCGCCGGATCGAGTTTTAATATGCAGGCCATCGAGCGACTGTGTCGACTGGTTGCGATTCAGGCAGCCCTCGTTGTCGCGGCGATCCATCTCATCTGGGCCATCCCGCGATTCTCGTTGTCGCTCCTTTTGAATCCCGTTGCCGACAGTCGACCATTTCTTTTTGTCCCCGTCGCGCTCCTGTTGGTCGCTGTCGCTGTGGCACTGTTTCGGGGCCACCGCTACCGTCGACTCAGCGCGCTTGGCGGGGGAACGCTGCTAGCGCTGTTTAGTGGCTATTTACTCTGGATTAGTGACCCATTACTCACGGCGCTTACCGGTGATCCGCTTGCGCTTGTCTCGAAGACCGTCGAACTCGTGGGGGTGGCGGCGTTTGCTGTGCTCTACTATCTGCATCATCCCGACCGATATGGATCGGGCTGACCGACACCACTTACTGCCGCCACATCCTACCTCGTGGCGTGACAGCAACGTTTCGTACCGTTTCCGGCCGCGGCGAAGCCACGCTCGACCGCCACGGCTCGGAGTTTATCGCTCTCGTCGCCCCGGTCGACACCGTCGACGAGGCCGAGGCCGTCATCGCGGAGGTCGAGTCGACCTACCCCGATGCGACCCACCACGTTCCGGTCTACCGCGTTCCGGCAGGTGAGGTCTCGGCCGACCAGCTCGGCGATGTGATGCTCCGAGAGTGGTGTAGCGACGACGGCGAGCCCAGCGGCTCGTCGGGCAAACCGGCACTCAACGTGCTCGTCCAACAGGAACTCCAGAACCTCGTCGCCGTCGTCACGCGGTATTATGGCGGTACTAATCTCGGTGTCGGCGGATTAGCACGTGCCTACTCCGGGGCAGTCAAGCAGGCCGTCGACGACGCGGGCATCGTCGAGCAGGTGCCACACGAGCGGTTTGAAGCTAGCGTCGACTACGACGATTCGGGGACGGTTCGCGGCATTCTGGAGTCGACCGCCGCCGAGTTCGAGGCGAGCTACGACGAGCAGGCCAGTTTCGCGGTTCGGGTGCCCGTTACCGAGTCGGCCGAACTCCGGGAACGCCTGTTAAATGCGACCAGCGGGCGGGTCGAGTTGGACTGATTAGGTAGTGCCGAAGGTTCGGTCGCCAGCATCGCCCAGTCCAGGGATGATAAAGCCGTCGTCGTTGAGTCGGTCGTCGATAGCGACAGTGAGGATATCGACCTCGGGGAACGTTTCGTCGACGCGCACCAGCCCGGGCGGGGCCGACACCGCCGAGAGGACAAACAGGTTCTCGTAGCTGTCGGTCGCTTCGAGAACGTAGTCGAGCACCGCACAGATCGTCGAGCCGGTCGCCAGCATGGGATCGGCGACGATCACGGTGTCGTCGCTCGTGATTTCGGGGAGTTTGACGTAGTCGACGGTGATCGGGAACTCGCCGTCGTCGTCCATTCCGGCGCTCTCGTCGCGGCTGGCCGAGATGACGCCCTGCTTGGCGCTGGGGAACGCTTTGAGCAGTCCTTCGACAAACGGGGTTGCCGCTCGGAGGACATTGATGATGACGACGTCATCGAGTCCTTTGACGCGTTCGCCGGTGGTCTCGGCCAGCGGGGTTTCGATTGGGACGAACTCGGTGTCCATCGCGCCGTCGATGATTTCGTAGCCACAGAGTCGACCGAGTTGTATCAGTCCTTTTCGAAAATCGACCTGCTCGGTTTCGACCGACCGCAGCGTCGACAGCGTGTCTTTCGCCAAGGCGTGCGTGATGAGATGGGCGTGGTCACGCGTTTCAATCGGCATACGGCCTACCGCGTGATCCGACCCAATAAAACCGGTCGACCATCCCTCACTGCTACAAGGCCATAGGTTGTGGTAAGTGTATGCACACTGCCGAACGGACCACGCTGGCCCGGCTCCCCTCCGGCGTTCGGATCGAGACCACCGTCCACCGGTACGGTACTGGCGACGGCCCCACCCTCTACGTGCAGGCGGCCCAACACGGCCGGGAGATCAACGGCACCGAACTCCTCCGTCGACTCCACGTCGGTCTCACCAGCGACGAGTCCGCCCACCTTCCCGGCGCTGTCGACCACACCGCCCTCGACGGCACTCTGATTGCGGTCCCGCTTGCGGACCCCCTCACATTCGACCGGGTTTCCTACACCACGCCCGAACCCATCGATTCGGCGCATCCGAACATGAACCGGTGTTGGCCGGGCGATCCCGAGGGGACGGTCCACGAGCGAATGGCCGCCCGGCTCTGGGCGGAGGCCGAGGAGGCCGACGCCATCGTCGACCTCCACACCGGGAGTCCCGAGATGCTGACTCACACCGTCTACCTTCGCGGAAACGACGATGCCCGCCAGCTGGCCGAAGCCTTCGGGACCAACGTGCTGCTGGCCGAAGCCGCCGGAGACGACGCCGACGCGGAGTGGAACGACCGAAACTTCGGCCGCAAGCTCCGGGTGGCCGCAACCCGCGAGGGAATCCCCGCAATTACGCCGGAACTCGGCTCGAACAAGCAGTTAGACGGGGAGGCGATTGCGGCCGGACTCCGCGGTTTAGTCGACCTCTGTCGACACCTCGACCTACTCGACGGCGAGCCCGAACCGTGGGACGGCACTCGGGCGACAAACCATCTCGGCCGGGTGCGAGCCACCGACTCCGGGCTGTTCGTCGTCGCGGAGGGTGTCGACCTCGGCATGGCAGTCGACGAAGGCGACCGGCTGGGGACCGTGTACGACCCGACGAGCTACGAGTCACTGCAGGACGCAACCGCCGACCGCGAGGGAATCGTCTACTCGATTGCCCGCGAAGCAACTGTCACGGCCGGACAGACGCTTATTGGCATCGCTGAACGACTCGTCGACGCAGAGCCAAACCGTTAATTACTGGCCATCGATTCTACAGCGCATGGACATTTCGGATCAGCGAATCCTCGTCACCGGCGGCGCAGGCTTCGTCGGCTCACATCTCGTCGACCGACTCCTCGCAGACGGCGCGGCCGTAACCGTCGTCGACAACTGCTCGACCGGCTCGCGGGACCGCGTTGCCGACGACGCGCGCTTCGTCGAGGCCGACCTCACCGACCCCGACGCCCTCGATGGCGTCCTCGACGACATCGACCTCGTGTTCCACCTCGCGGCGTCGAAACTCGTCAACACCGACCGCCCCCACGGCCAGTTCGAGGACAACACCAAAATGACGCTGAACCTCTTGGAGGCGATGGCCGACGCGGATGTGACCCAGATCGCCTACACCTCCTCGTCGACCGTCTACGGCGAGGCTCCGCGACCCACACCCGAGGATTACGCCCCGCTCGAACCGATCAGCGCCTACGGTGCGGGCAAACTCGCCGACGAGGGGCTGCTGTCGGCACGCGCTCACAGCCACGACCTCACGGTCTGGAACTTCCGATTCGCCAACGTCGTCGGACCCGGTCTCCGCGGCGCAGTCATCCCGGACTTCATCGAGAAACTCACCGAGAACCCTGATACCCTCACTATTCTCGGCGACGGTCGACAGGAAAAATCCTATCTCCACATCACCGACTGCGTCGACGCCATGCTGCATATCGTCGCTAACGCGACCGACGCGGTCAACAGCTACAACCTCGGGACGCGAACGACGACCTCGGTCGACCGAATCGCCGCTATCGTCGCCGACGAAATAGACCTCGACCCCGACTACGAGTATACCGGCGGCGACCGCGGCTGGACCGGCGACGTGCCGAAGATGCGCCTGTCCATCGAGAAACTCTCGGCGCTCGGCTGGGAGCCAACCCTCAGCAGTGACGCGGCGGTTCGACGGTCGACACGCGAACTGATCGACGAACTCTGCTAACCAGTATTGCACAGTCCTGTGTTTCACGATTCTACAGGTAGCCGTCTCGAAACCGACTCCTGATCGAGTTTTAGGTGGGCTTAAATATCTCTGTACGAACCGAACGTGTATGACTCGCTCCGGCGGTCGGTGGACAGACGGCCTTCGAGCCTTGGTGACCCGACGCCATCTCACAATCGGGGGGACAGTGCTCATTTTTGCTGGCCTGCTCGTCGCGCTTCGGGACGTCGACGTCGACGCGGTGCTCACGATTGTCGCTCGGACCGACCCGTGGCTGCTTGCGGCCGCTGTCGGCCTCTATACCCTCTCGTGGCCGCTTCGGGGCAAGCGGTACGGCGAGGTGCTGTCGACCACTGGCTATCCGCTGGGGTCGACGTTTCTCACCCTTGCGGTCTTTATAAGCCAGACGGCGAACCTCGTGCTTCCGGCGCGGGCCGGTGATTCGGTTCGGGCCTACATCCTGCACGCCCGCCGGGAGGTGCCGTACCCCGCTGGCTTCGCGTCGTTGGCCATCGAACGCGTCTTCGATCTCGCCTCGATTGCGGTGCTCGGTGGGGTCACCCTCGCGTGGCTCGCCCTCGGCGGCGTCGCTGGCCCGCTGGAACTGGTCGCTGAAGCCGACGGGGCCAGAACCGCGCTCCTCGCCGCCGGTGGCGTGACTGCGATCACCCTCGTTGTCGGCGTCTCGACGGTGCTGGTCGCACGTTCGGGCCGTCGACCCGGCTCGATTGCCGCGAGCGTTGTCGACCAGTTTCCGCAACTTCGGAAACCGGTTGCAGCCATCGCCAGTTTCGCCGGTGATATCGCGGTCGTCGCCCGGAACCCACGCGCGATAAGCGTCATCGGAGCCGGAAGCCTCCTGATCTGGTCGCTGGACGTTGGCACTGCGATTCTCGTGCTCGCGGCTCTCGACAGCGGTCTGGCCCTTGGCCCTCTGCTTGCGGTCGGGACGCTCGCGGTGAGCGTCGGCAATCTCGCCAAGGTTCTGCCGCTCTCACAGGGCGGCATCGGCCTCTACGAGGCCGC
>Ga0136583_1000642_pt1 | contig 8474 bp, 5 predicted proteins | sample AntDeeMetagen397_FD_104792 | JGI IMG/M metagenome (GOLD analysis project Ga0136583, IMG submission 104792) | Saline lake microbial communities from Deep lake, Antarctica - Metagenome #397 | ecosystem: Environmental > Aquatic > Non-marine Saline and Alkaline > Saline | place: Antarctica: Deep lake... | reverse complement strand
GGTTCCGAGGCTTGCGCGGTGTTGGAAAGGGAAGCCATTCGGATTCATGAAGACGACGCGGCGGCGAATCGGCGGATGGGGGCGTTGGGTGCGGATGTGATTCAGGCGGGGAACGCTGGGGCTGTGGAGGTTCTGACCCATTGCAATACCGGGGCGCTTGCTACTGGCGGGCATGGGACGGCCCTGGGCGTTGTGCGTACGCTTCGGGAGCGGGGTGCGTTATCGATGGTGCATATGGACGAGACGCGGCCCTGGTTGCAGGGGAGCCGGCTGACGGCCTGGGAGTGCATGCGTGAGGGGATTCCCTGTTCGCTGAATGTGGACAGTGCGGCTGCGACCCTGCTGGCCAGTGGGCGTGTGCGTTGGGTGATTGTCGGGGCGGATCGGATCGTGGCGAACGGGGATGTGGCCAACAAGATCGGGACGCTGAGCCTGGCGATTCTGGCGCAGCATTTCGGCGCGGGGGTGATGGTCGTCGCGCCCGCTTCAACTCTGGATCATGAGACGCCTGATGGCAGTGGCATCGTGATTGAGCAGCGTGATGGCGATGAATTGTGCCGCTTCGGGGAGCGGGATATCGCCCCCGAAGGGGTTTCAGCGTTCAATCCGGTTTTTGACGTGACGCCGGCGGCACTGATTGACGTGATTGTTACCGAGCGGGGTGTTGTCCGTAACCCTGCGCAGCAGGCGAACCCGTTGGCGTCACTCGTCTGAGTCGCTTTTTCTGTCCGAACTGCTCTTGCCGGAACTGGATTTGCGCTTGGGCTTGGTGTTCCGGCTTGCCCGGTTGTTCTGGTCCGCGTCCTGATCCTTGTTCTGGTTCTTGTGGCGGCGTTCGCGCTTGGGCGTTACCGGCTGGCGCCCTTCGTGGATGGCGGCATCCTGCTCGGCTTCCAGTTCATCCAGCGCCTGGTTAAGATAGCCTTCCTGCTCGGCCACGAAATGCAGGGACATCTCAAAGGACTTGCGGGTGAACTCCAGCACGCGCTGGAATCCTTCATCTGACAGGTCCCTGGCTTCATCATGTCCGCGGTAAATATTGATGAACTGGCGTTCCCGCTCAAAGTGCAGCGGCAGTCGGCCAACGCCCCAGTCATTGAGAACCCGCCAGGTTTCGGGGCTGTAGGTTCGGGTGTACTTGAGGATGAACGGAACCGGATCATTCCGAGCCAGAACGGCTGCCAGGCGCAGTATGAGTTCAAAGGAGAGGGTGGCGGTGCCATCCTCGACGGCTTCGATCAGTTTCTTGTCGCGGACGTTCAGGGCCTCGGCAAGATCATTGACGGTGAAACCGGCCACCTCCCGCAGGTCCCGCAAGGATTCGCCGGCCGCCAGCATCATCCGCAGCTGGTCCTGACTGCCCATGATCCTTTTGCCGACCTTGAGCGAGGTGCCCGTGGTGCGGCGCGCGAATTTGTAGGCGGAACCGGTGTATCCAGCGAGACGATCAAGCAGGGAGGGCTCGTCCTCATCCTCCTCCTGGGAAGGGTGTGAAGCTTTATGCTGCTGGTGTCGGTGGCCGCTGCCGTCTTCGGTAGATTGGTCGGAATCGTCGTCCTCGAGTCCTTCCTGCTCCTCATCCTCAATCTGCTGGAATTTCTCCAGGGATTCCAGCGTATGCAGGGAATCCTTCAGCAGTGTTTCCAGCGCTTCCGACTTCTCGTCATCAGTTGCCATAAACGGGGTGGCTCCCTGTCATTTATCCTATTCGCCCGCAACCGTTTCGCTTTCTGACCCATCATGGTAAATGGATGCAAAAGCGGCGTTCAGATCCAGCAGGTCGGCCAGGACCTGGCCGCTTTCCCGCACGACAAAGTCAGGGCCGTCTTCGGTCAGGTCGCTACGCCGCCCCATGGCAGCACGGGACTCCGCATCTTTCTGGTACGCCTGCCAGGAGTCGAAGATTTTCTTGTCCTGGAGTTCGCGACGTTCGTTCACCAGGGCCAGCTGCTTGTTCCGGAATTGCTCAAGGTTTTTCCGGCGTTTTTCGGCGTTGAGGCTGACATGGGTCCTGTCCCGGCGTTTTTCCAGCAGGGCCATCTCTTTCTTCTGGAGCTGGTACTCCTGGACGGCATTGAACCGCTCTGTATGCGTGTCGCTCAGCTTCTGAAGGACGCTGTCAAAATTGAAGTAGGTCATGTGATCGACCGGATCAATCTCATCCCAGCCCATGGCGCCGTCCAGTGCGCTTTCCGCTACGCGGTCACGATGGATCCGGTCCGCGATTTCAAGGTCGGGTACCACGCCCCGGTTCTGGGTGCTCGCTCCGGATATGCGGTAGAACTTGGACTGGGTGATCTTGAGATGGCCGTGGTTCAGCGGTCGAACCGCCTGGACAGTGCCCTTGCCGAAAGTCTGTGACCCCATGATCAGGGCGCGGTCGTAATCCTGCATGGCCCCGGCGAAGATCTCGGAAGCGGAGGCACTCAGGTTGTTCACCAGCACGATGATGGGGCCGTCCCAGACAACGCCGTTCTCCTGGTCCTCGAAGACCTGAACGGACCCGTCGGGCCCTCGCACCTGAACCGTCGGTCCGCTTTCGACAAAGAGCCCGACAAGCTGGTTGGCTTCGGTGAGCGCGCCGCCACCATTGTCCCTGAGGTCGATGACCAGGCCATCCATCCCGTCCTTTTTGAGTCCTTCAATCAGGCCACGGACATCGCGGGTCGTGCTCTTGTAGTTTTGCTTGCCTTCGCGCGCCGCCTTGAGATCCGCGTAGAAGGTGGGGATGTCGAGGACCCCCACATTCCAGGGTTGTTGGTCGCGCTTCATCTCCAGCATGTCGCTCTGGGCCGACTGTTCCTCCAGCTTGACCTCATCGCGGACGATGCTGATTGTATCGGTGTTCATGTCGTTGGCGGTGCCTGCCGGGATGATCTCCAGGTGAACGGTTGACCCCTTGGGCCCGCGTATAAGGTCTACAACTTCATCAAGACGCCAGCCGATGACGTTGGTGATGCGTTCATCCTCCTGACCGACGCCGACAATGCGATCCGCCGGACCAAGGCTGCCCTCATCGGACGCAGGACCGCCAGGAACAATGCGCGATACCTTGGTGTAGCCGTCTTCCGACTGGAGTACGGCACCAATGCCTTCCAGGGACAGGCTCATGTTGATGTCGAAATTCTCGGAGTTACGCGGAGACAGATACTGGGTATGCGGGTCCCAGAGGCTGGTGAACGCATTCATCCAGTACTGGAAAGCGTCCTCGCTACGCGGCTTGTAGGTCCTCTTCAGCTGGCTTTCATAACGTTGTGTCAGCGTTTCCTTAATGGCTTCATCCGGTTGGCCGTCCAGGCGCATGCTGAGCACGGCATTGCGGATACGGTCGCGCCAGAGCTGGTCGAGGGCTGCTTTGTCCTTTGCCCAGTCGGCTTCGCCACGGTCAATCCGGTACTGGTCATTGCCGTCGAAATCCAGCTTGTCGATGCCGTTTTCGATCAGTGAGCGCGCATGCTCAAGCCGTTCAATGGTGCGCTTCTGATAACGGTTATAGATCTCGAAGGCTGGTTCAAGGCGGCCGGATGTCAGTGAGCGTTTCAGTGAATCACGATACTCGTCGAATTCCTCGATATCCTGCTGGGTGAAATACAGGCGCTGGCTGTCCAGCTGATCGAGATAGGCGTCCAGGGTGTTGGAGGCCAGTTCATCGTCAATATCCTGGTCCTTGAAATGACCGAACTGCAGTTGCCGGGCGACCAGGATGTTGGCGCGCGCCTGATCGGAGGTCGGCTCGACCGGGTTATAGGTTCTTCCGGTATCAGTGCTGGCCTGGGTGCTAAAGGCCAGGACAACCAGCAGTACCGGAAGGATGGAGTGGGGGAAAAGCTGACGAATACGCAAGGTTGAAAAGGCTCCTGACTCAGGCAATCGGATACAAAATAACAGTCTCTCTCGTAGGAATTGTAGGGTAGGGAGGGCGCCGGGGCTAGTCCCTTGAACAATTGTGAACAAATCGGCAGGCCCCGACGCATGTCGGAACCTGCCAGCCCCGGATTGATCAGGCGAATGCTTCGCCGGCCCGGGTTTTTTCACGCAGCAGTTTCGGAGGCTCGAATCGGCTGCCGTAGGCCGCGGCAAGCTCATCCGCGCGTTCAGTGAATGCCTGAAGCCCGTACTGGTTGATGTACTGCAGCGCACCGCCACTCCAGGCGGCAAAGCCGATGCCGAAGATGGAGCCGATGTTGGCGTCGCGCACCTCCATCAGCACGTTCTCCTCCAGGCAGCGCACGGTCTCGATGGCCTGGATGAACAGTAGCCGCTCCTTGAGCAGGGTCAGGTCCGCGTTGCGGGCCTTCTCCTGATCCACGTAGAGCCTTTCGAGTTCCGGCCAGAGGTACTTCTTGCCGTTCTCGGGATACTCGTAGAACCCGGCGCCGGCCGCCTTGCCGGTGCGCTCGTGCTTGCTGACCATCGCATCCACCACGGCTTCGGCCGGGTGCGGGTCCCAGGTGCTGCCGGCGGCCTCAGTGTCCTTCTTCGACTGGTCCCGGATATGTGTCATCAGTGAAAGTCTGACTTCGTCACAGATGGCCAGTGGCCCTACCGGCATGCCCGCCAGGACCCCGGCGTTCTCGATGGAGGCTGGATGGAAGCCCTCTCCGAGCAGGCTCACGCCTTCGTTCACGAAGGTGCCGAAGACGCGCGAGGTGAAGAAGCCGCGGCTGTCGTTGACCACGATTGGCGTCTTATTGATCTGCATGACGTAGTCAAAGGCCTTGGCGAGGGTTTCGTCATCGGTCTTCTCGCCCTTGATGATCTCGACCAGCGGCATTTTGTCCACGGGGGAAAAGAAGTGCAGGCCGATGAATTTCGCCGGGTTGGCCGACGACTTCGCAAGCTGCGTGATGGGGATGGTGGAGGTGTTGGAGGCGAAGATGCCGTTCTCCGCCAGGTGCGGCTCCGCTTCCTGGGTGACCTTGGCCTTAAGATCGCTGTCCTCGAACACCGCCTCGATGATCAGGTCGCAGCCGGCGAGGTCGTCTGCGCTGCCGGTGGCCCTGATGCGGTCCAGTACCTTCTGCTTGCCAGTTTCATCCAGCTGGCCGCGCGAGACCTTCTTCGCCAGGAGCTTGTCTGAATAGGACTTGCCTTTCTCGGCGTTCTCGGAGGAGACATCCTTCAGCACCACCTCGATGCCCCGATTGGCACTCACGTACGCGATGCCCGCGCCCATCATGCCGGCGCCGAGAATCCCCACTTTCTTCACTTTCGATTTTCCCGGCGCCTGCGGGCGACTTCCACCCGCCTTGATGGCGTTGAGGCCGAACCAGAAGGTGTTGATCATGTTCTTGGCCACCTGGCTGCAGGTGATCTCGGTGAAGTACCGGGCCTCGATGCGATCGGCGGTGTCCACATCCACGCTGGCACCTTCCACGGCTGCCGCCATGATGCGCTCGGGGGCCGGGTAGCAGCCCTTGGTCTTTTCCTTGAGCATGGCCGGGGCAATGGCCAGGCGTTGTGCCATGGCCGGGTGATTGGGTCCGCCACCGGGAATCTTGAAACCCTTCTGGTCCCAGGGCTGCTTGCTTTCCGGGTTGGCCTTGATCCACTCACGGGCTTTCTGCAGGAGCTCTTCCTGCGAGGAAGCCAACTCATCGACCATCCCTTACTTCAGGGCGGTCTGCGGGTCGATCTGCTTGGCTTCCATCAGGTAGGGGAAGGCCTTTTCCAGCCCGAGGAGCCGGGGCAGGCGTACGCAGGCGCCACCGCCGGGCAGCAGGCCCAGGGTCACTTCCGGCAGGCCGATCTTGATATTGCTGTCATCCAGCGAAATGCGCCGGTGGCTGGCGAGGCAGAGCTCGTAACCGCCACCCAGGGCAGTGCCGTTCATGGCTGCGACTACCGGCCTGCCCAGGGTCTCCAGCTTCCGCATCTGCGCCTTGAGCGACAGGATGGTGTTGAAGAATTCCTCGGCGTTCTCGTTTGTAACCGCAACCAGTTCCTTCAGGTCGCCGCCAGCGAAGAAGGTATCCTTAGCGGAGGTGATGATGATGCCGCTATCTTTTCCGCGTCGCCCTCAACCTTCTGGACGGTTTCGGTTAGTGCCTCGCGGAAGGCGGCGTTCATGGTGTTGGCGGACTGCCCCGGCATGTCGATGGTCAGGGTCAGGATGCCGTCGTTGTCGATGTTGTACTGGATTGCCGTCATGGTGTTCGTCCTGCCCTTAAACCCGTTCAATGATGGTGGCGATGCCCATGCCGCCGCCGACGCAGAGCGTGGCGAGGCCGAAGCGCTGGTCCCGGCGTTCGAGTTCGTCGAGCAGGGTGCCCAGGATCATGCAGCCGGTGGCGCCCAGTGGATGCCCCATGGCGATGGCGCCGCCGTTGACGTTCACTTTCTCGTCCGGGACGTTCAGCTCACGCTGGAACCGCATGACTACGGCGGCAAATGCCTCATTCACCTCGAAAAGATCGATCTGATCCGACGTCATGCCGGCCTTGTCCAGCGCCTTGCGCGAGGCCGGGGCCGGGCCGGTGAGCATGATGGTGGGATCGGTGCTGGTTATCGCGGTGGCCACGATGCGGGCACGGGGCTTCAACCCAAGCTTTTTGCCCATGGCCTCACCGCCGATCAGCATGGCCGTGGCGCCGTCCACGATGCCGGAAGAGTTGCCCGGTGTGTGGACGTGGTTGATCTTCTCCACGTAGTGGTACTTTTCCCGTGCCACCCCATCGAAGCCCATCTCGCCCATCTGCTGGAACGAAGGCTTGAGCTGGCCCAGGGCTTCGATGGTGGTTCCGGGCCGAAAATGTTGGTCCCGGTCCAGGATCACCAGACCGTTCTTGTCCTTAACCGGCACGACGGACTTGCTGAAGTATCCCTTCTCCCACGCCTCAGAAGCTTTTCGCTGCGACTCAGCCGCGAAACTGTCAACCTCATGCCGGGAAAAGCCTTCAATGGTGGCTATAAGGTCTGCGCCGATTCCCTGGGGCATGAAACCGGTGTGCAGGTTCGTCTCCGGATCCGTCGCCCAGGCGCCACCGTCAGATCCCATCGGCACGCGCGACATGGATTCCACGCCGCCGGCAACAACCAGATCCTCAAACCCGGAACGCACCTTCATGGCCGCCAGATTCACGGCTTCCAGCCCGGAGGCACAGAACCGGTTGAGTTGGACGCCGGGCACGCACTCGTCCCAGTCCACGGCCAGGGCTGCGGTCTTGGCAATATCCGCTCCCTGTTCGCCAATGGGCGTCACACAGCCCATGACAATGTCGTCAACCAGGCTGGTATCGAGGCTGGTGCGTTCCTGCAGGGCGGTCAGTGTCTGGCCAAGCAGGGTGACTGGCTTGACTTCGTGCAGTGCACCGTCCGACTTACCCCTTCCCCGGGGCGTCCTTACGGCGTCGTAAATATAGGCTTCTTCGGTCATTGAGATATCTCTGCTATTGGTCGTGGCGTTGGAACTCAACACGATGGTTGAGGTGAGGGGCAGGGAGTGCTTGGAGGGAAGCTCGGTGGCCATGGATGGCCACCGCGCAGCCTACATGGATGTACTTGTGGCGATTCCCGGAAAGCACTCCCTGCCTCTCACCGGCACAATGTTCGGTTATCAGGCTAATGGCACCTTAGCCGCGCTTCACTGAGAGGTTAATGGCGCGATCCGCCAAAACAATTGGCGGATGTGCTCATCACTGCCCCGTCTGGTGAAACCAGTGCTTCAGCGCCTCACGCAACCGCTCATAATGGCGCGCCTCAATACCACCCTGAGGATCAAGCTCACACCAGGTCGCCAGAAGCCCGTCAATCTCGTCCCACTGTGACTCCGTATTCTGGTCCCCCTTGATGCCCTCATTGAGCCGATTAACCTGCAGTGCCATACGCTGGGCCTGATCCTCCGGAGGGGTGGCCGCACCAGTGGCAATCTCCACGCGGATGCACAGGGCGCGCGCCTGATCTGCAGCCGTTTCCTCCTGGGTTACGACGTCTGGAGCGCTGGCCCGCGCACGGAAGTGATCAACCGGCACCACGTCACCTTTCTGGTGCGCGTTCAGCGCATCCAGCCATTGCTCATAGCGTTGGCTGCGAACGAGCGCCTGCCGCCTTGATTCAAGCTGATCCAGCGCTTTCCGGAAACGGTCCCGCAGGGCATTGACGCGATCCTTCGGGAGTTCCAGCGCATCGAAAGCGCTCTGAATCCGCCGGATTTCTCCGCCCTCCACGTTTTCAGGCGCCAACTCCTGCAGTTGCTGGATGAGCTTGTCGGCTTCCTCAGCGGCTGCGTTTCTTGATTGCTGCTCGGCTTCCCGCTCCTCACTCAGGCGGGCGAAGATCCGGTCGCAGGCCGCGCGGAATGCCTTCCACAGCTTGCGGTCCTCACTGTGATGGGTAATCCCGATAGCTTCCCATTCCTTCTGCAGCGCCTTCGCACCCTCGGTGGCTTCCCGGAGTGGTTCATGGTCAATCAGGGCTTCAGCACGCGCCACAACATCCTGTTTCAGGGCTTCGTTCCGCTCCCGTTCCTCATCAAG
>Ga0136583_1000461_pt1 | contig 10278 bp, 8 predicted proteins | sample AntDeeMetagen397_FD_104792 | JGI IMG/M metagenome (GOLD analysis project Ga0136583, IMG submission 104792) | Saline lake microbial communities from Deep lake, Antarctica - Metagenome #397 | ecosystem: Environmental > Aquatic > Non-marine Saline and Alkaline > Saline | place: Antarctica: Deep lake... | reverse complement strand
GTCGACGGCGAAGATGCTACTGGCCAAAGAATCGGACGTCGACAAACCCGACGGCGACTCACTGGGAGTGGTACCAGGCCTGTGTGGCAGCGGGCATCCATCAACTCTCCGAGTTGGAAACGCTCGTCGAGGCGTTCGAACAGGTGACGTTCGCCCCCGACAGCGACGAGAGTCTGGCCGCCGCCAGGCGTGCTGTCTCGACCGCACGCCAGGTTGTCGACAGCGAGGGCTGAGCAGTGACGCCGAAGAGTCACTAATACCGACTTGTTTTTCAGGCCTCAACTGAGTAGGAGAGGTATGGTTTCACGCGGGGATCTCGGACTGCTGTTGCCACGGCAACTCCGGGCGCTCCCTGCGGATCTCGCCGGGGTCGTGGTGGTGACGCTTCTTACTATCGGGGCGGTCTTCCTGCCGGGAGTCAGCGAGACGCCGCTTCGAATCCTGTTTGGACTGCCGTTTGTGCTCTTCCTACCGGGGTATGCGTTCATTGCTGCGCTGTTCCCGGAGGCTGGTGCGTCACCGGTCGATGAGGAGGCAGTCGGTGAGTCGGCTCCGGCCGACAGTTCGGCTTTCGGTGAGCAAGCCGGCGGCGCTGATAGCGGCACTGGCAGTGGCGCTGACGAGGGTGAGCGGTCCGGCATCGATGGGATCGAACGCGTCGCGCTGGCGTTCGGCACCAGCATCGCAATCGTCCCGCTGCTCGGCCTCGTGTTGAACTTCACGCCGTGGGGGATTCGGCTCGTCCCGATCATGATCGTCGTGGCGGGGTTCACGCTCGGAGCGACGGCGGTGGCCGCCCGGCGACGGTGGGCGCTGCCGGTGGCGGATCGGTTCTCGGTTCCCTATCGGTCCTGGATCGACTCCGGGCGTCGTGAACTGTTCGAGCCCGAAACACGGCTGGATGGTGCTCTGAACGTCCTGTTGGTCGTGAGCGTGCTGCTGGCGGTGGGGAGTGTCGCCTACGCGGTCGCGGTTCCCCCACAGGGCGAACAGTTCTCGGAGTTCTATCTGCTGACCGAAAACGACGAGGGTGAGCTGGTTGCGGATGGGTATCCCACCGAGTTCGTTCGGGGGGAGTCTGCCCCGGTCGTCGTCGGGATCGGTAACAACGAGTACGAATCGACCGAGTATACGGTGGTCGTTGAGCTACAGCGAGTCGAGGCGGTCGGTGGCGGGAATCTGAGCGTCGCCAACGCGACGGAGAACGCCACCACCGAGATTCAGGTCGTCGAGCGCGAGCGACTGGGCGAGCTGTCGGCGCAGTTGGCCCACAACGAAACGTGGCAGCAGTCCCACGAGCTTTCGCCGACGCTGACCGGCGAGAATCTGCGGGTGCAGTATCTGCTCTACCGAGGGGAGCCGCCCGCCGAGCCCACGCGGGACAACGCCTATCGGTCGCTGCATCTGTGGGTCGATGTCTTCGAGACCGAAAGCGAGCGAGCAGCCGCGCAAGCCTGAGTAGGAGCTGTGTTAACAGTCATACGATGGGTCATGCACACCGTCTTCGATATGAAATACCATCAACTGAATGTCCGAATAATCACCACCCATACACCGGTATCGAAATGAAATATAGGTAGTAATCTATGAGCGTATTTCCTTCCAAAGGCTGGTGAGGTCCGTTGTTGTTACGTTGTATGGAAGGTGGGTGGTCGATAGCGGATTCCTACTCCGACCACCTGCTATCGTTTCGGTATTTCATTTCGACAACGGTCTGAGAGTGCCTCTCTCGGAACTCTATTTCATTTCGATTTTGGAGTGTTCATTTCGACCACACCCCCTTCATTTCGAAAGAGGTATTATGTCGTAGCGAGCAGTACCAATAATGAACGACGACTCGCCGGATACCCAGAGAGACAAAAAGGACGGTGACACAACCGACTCTCGGGAGCCATCTATCGTTGACAGTATTCTTGATGGCGAGCGAAAGACAGTTTTCGAGAACAAGCAACTCGTCGATTCGAACACAATCGTTGATCACGACCGGATCTACGGCCGTGATGAACAGCTGGCGGCCGAAGCACGCGCGTTTCGTGACACACTCGATGGAGAACGACCCCCAGATCTCTTGCTGTATGGACCAAGCGGCACCGGAAAAACACTCACGGTAAAAGCAGTCGCTGAAAAAGTCAAAGAACGTGCATCTCAAAACGGGATTCGATTTGATTTCGTTGCTGTGAATTTCAAGACGATGGAATCCCACTCGTTGGATCGTGCTGTCTGGAAACTCGGACATCAAACCGCCAAAAAAGCGGGAGTGGCATGGGACATTCCACAAAAAGGTGTCTCGACCGACGCAAAGTACGTTCGGCTCTACGAAATCGTCGACCGTCATTTCGATGCGCTTGTTTTCCTTCTCGATGAAATTGATACCCTTACTGGTCGTGCTGGTGAAGACGAGCCTGCATACTCCCGGTTGCTCTACAGTCTGAGCCGAGTCATGGCCGAACAGCATGTCGAGACGCTTGTTTCGACAGTTGTGATCACCAATCATCCAAAATTCCGTGAGAACTTAGACAGCCGAACCGACAGTTCATACAACCCTACTGGAATTCATTTTTCTGATTATGATGCAACCGAACTCATCGAGATTCTCAATCGGCGACGTGATGCGTTCAAAGATGGAGCACTCGATGATGGTGTTATCGAACTGGTTGCTGCATATGGAGCAAAAAACGAGGGTGACGCACGGCGAGCGATTGATCTGCTTCGGGATGCGGGAGAGATTGCAAACAGAAACGGAAGATCAGTTGTCTCGGAACAGTACGTGCATGCGGCCAATGATTCAGTTGTGAAAAATCGCGTCCTGGAGATCGTCGGTGGCATGTCGCTCCAGAAGAAACTCTCGCTGTATGCTGCGGCCGTTGTCGCGGATGTAAATGACGGAGCGGCCCCGAGCCCAGCAGTGTATACGCTGTACCAGGAGATCTGTGACCGTACTGATCGGGACATATATACCCAAGAGACTGTCAATAGTCATGTTAACAAAGCTGGAACGTATGGTGTCCTCGAAAGTGAGCGGACGAGTGGTGGATTTAAAACAGGTGTTCACCTCATGTTTACATTCACTGAACCGGTCGAGGCCGTTTTAGAAACTCTCGAAGAAGATGAGATGTTCAACGAGGTTTCACTGTCGAGTGCTCGGTCGATTGCACGGCAATCGATTCGTAGTTAGTTGATACACTGTTCATACGCGAGGTTGGGATTTCTGGCCCGTATTGAATTCAGAAGTTTCCTCCGGAGTTGTTGTGGACCGTCCGGTCGACGCACCTCCATTCCCTTCCGTATCTGAAGGTCGCCAGACTGACCGCGGGCTGATAGAAGATATTTGCCGGTCGGCCCGCACAGTAGCTCACATGGCTCCCGCAATCGCGCATTTTCTCGTCGGTGCCTCCCTGCTGTTGGTGTTCGCACTGCCACTCTGTCTGCGGTACGGGATCGACCGCGAGTACGGGCTGTGGCTCGTTCCGCTCGGCGGGCTCTGGGGGATCACGCCGGATCTGCACAATATCGCGCCGCTGTTTCAGCGGCAGCTGTACGCGTTCCACGGCTCCCGCTGGGTCGATCTGTTCGGGCTCCACTACACGCTCGACCGACCGATTGTTCGCCAGGAGTATCTCGGGAGCGTCTTCGGCTCGATCCTGGCCTTCTGTCTCGCGGTCGCGCTGTTCTGGGCTGGGTTTCGTGTCCTGGATTGACCGAAAAATTATTTATTTATCATCAATCAACAAATTTTGCTACTTTATATCTTAATTCTTCCAATACACTTTGTTCATAATTGGTCTGTGTGAGTGTCACATATATTAAATACACATATAAAGAAAATGATAAAAATATAGATGCCACATCATAGTATATATTTAATTCCATTAGTCGGGCCAAAGCTGCAGGTATAAATGAAATTATTATAATTACTGTGGCAGTAATAGTATCTTTAATTCGTATAGGTAGCTTATTGAGAGTATCCTTTCTTAAGACATAAATATAATAGATGTTTTGGATCGTATATGCAATTGTAGTAGCAGCTGCAGCACCAATTATCCCTAATCGTATTATGAATACCACATTAAGAAGCACATTTACAACTGTAGCTAATATATTTCCGTACATATGCCGCTTATTTTGCCCTACTGCAGTAAGGGTCAATGCACCGGGGCCCAACATAGAATTAATTAAAAACCCAATAGATAAAATCACCAATGGTAATTCCCCATCAGAATATTCATGTCCGAAAACCATAGTTAGGAGGTGATCAGAGCTCACTACAAAAACAACAAAAACAGGGAGAGTTAACAAGAATGACCACTTTGCGACTATAGAATATATAAATTGTATCTCAGATTTTTCGCCATCATCATATAATTTTGAAACTGAAGGCAAATATATATGACCAAAAGACATAATAACAAACATTAAAACTGCTGCAGTTGGGTAAGCAACTGAATATACACCGACTGATTCTGGTCCGAGTAAATATCCAATCAATAAAGTATCAAAATTAGTTAATATAGTGTCCATCGCTGAAGCTACAAGCAAAGGAAGAGAAAAAGCTAAAAGATCATAATTCAACTCCGTATGCATAATATTATTTCTTGATAATATTTCTTCGGAAAAAATCATAATAACCAGTAGTATAAGCGGTATAGCATATACTAAGAAATACCCTCTTGAAACTACGAGTGATCCCAAACCATATGTAGTTGCTATAGCAAATACTATAAATCGAGTCGATGGGAGTATTATATTTTTTGATATTACTTTTGGAAGTGTTTTATTCTGCCCCTGACTTACACCAATAAAATACCTCATACTCACATATACCGGAATAACAAAAGCAAATGTTCTGAATATTGATGAATGCTCATTTGTTCCAGATAGAATATTTGAAACAAAATTAGGTCTGTAGAAGATTATAGTAGAGGCAATCAATGAGAAAATGGAGGTAAATAGAAATCCAGTGAATATTAAATTCAAACGGGATTGAGATGTTTCAGCTTGTGGCAAATATCTAGCTATTCCAGTGTTTAAACCAAGAGTGGCTACGATTCCAGAGAATGTTAATAAAGTAACCCCAAACGAGATCACCCCGTATTCGCTGCTACCAAGATATCTAGCAATTAGTATCTTCCCAGCAAACGAAATTATCATTTCAAATCCAAAGCCTATAAATATGATAATCCCACCACGGAAGATACGATTTAGAACACCTTCTTTGATATTTTTCCCAGTCATTAATTATTTTTGCTATTTCTTAGAATAGATATGAACATATTTTCTAATTTTTTTATATTAGATTGTGGATCAAATTTTTCACTAGCTAATCTCTCTGCTTCTCGACCCAATTTGATTCGGAGATCTTTGTTGGTAGCTAAATTTTCTACATCCTTCCTAAATGAAGCCATATTTCCAGAAACCATACCAACCTGATTGGATTCAATAAGGTTGTCTGGATCGAAATACAGGCTAACTGTAGGTTTACCGCTGTTCCAGGCCTGTATGAATACGTCTCCGAATCCTTCAGGATCACATGTATGAATCAAAAACAAAGATTCTTGTATCATTCCATTAACTTCCTCAACTGATTTACTACCAAGATAATGCAGATTCTTAGGTAGATTATCAGGATTTTTTATATAATTATATCTGTTGTTTTGGACTTCTCCGACCATTATTATATCTGTTGAGATATCCTCCGCTAATTCTATGACTTTTTCTGGATTTTTTCCAGGCTTCAAATTAGCTACCCAGATTATAAAGTCCCTATCTCTGTGAAATGGAACAAGAGAATGTTCCATAGAATCATAAATGACTTCTTCCTTAGAAACCCCTATTCTATTTTTAAGATTAGAATTTAGTACCGTAGCTCCATCAACAAATTTAAACCCAATATGATTGATTCTCCTTATTATAGGTCGAAAAGACGACAAAACCACAGTATTTATAATACTTCTGAGGGTGCTATAATCTTTATGTTGATAACTCATCCATTTTTGAACGTTTTCTCTCGAAGAAACACCAAATACGATAGGACATTCTAGAGCATTCAATATGATTGTCGACACTAGTAATTTTTTCTTATCATATCTCCAATAAACTACATCTGGCTGTTGTTGTTTTATTATTTTATACAGTGAGAGATAGCTAAACTTGAAAGGTTTTATATTGTATTCTACATTATATTCCTGCTTTTGTCCGTTGATAGCCAAATATAATACCTCATTCCCAAGTTTAGACATGTACTCCGCAATTAGGTCACATTGAATCTCACTTCCACCTAGAACATCTTCTGGATGTTGATTAATAATAATTATTTTCATATTCCCTCAGCACTTATCAATAATATCGTCATTTTCGATTAATAACCCCTTCGCATTATTATCATAAATAATGTTGCCGTCTCTGGCAGTGAGCTCACACTGGTAACCAAGGTAATCTATTCGATGTTGTACTATTGGTGAATATACAATGATAGCCGGAGATGGGCGTGAAGATTGATTTAAGTACTGATCCAGTGGTTGAATTTCATCTTCCCACAGAATTGGTTGAAGATTTCCTCTTCGTTGAATAACTTCAACACCACTGTGAGATTGTAACCATTCACCAGCTACAGAAGTTTCCAAGTCCCCTGCATTGTTGCCACCAGAGAGAGATCGGTTAACCATTGAATTAACCATTAGTAGTGGAGAAATAACGATCAATATAGTCAACACCACCAATATTGTTTTCTTATGTCTAATCAATTTTGAAGAAATTACCAACGGAAGGAGACCAATCTGCATTGCCCTAGCGCCTAAAATCGAGATTCCACTACCGATAAGAAAATAGAAGACACTAAATAATGACATAGAAGTAGGCATTTCGTCTATATCTTTGATGTAATCTGTAAAATACGATATTATATATATCGTAAAAATTGCCAGAACAGTCAGCAATGTAGCTGCACGCACAGCTTGGTATAATTCTAAAGACACTAAAGAATGAAGAAGAACAACTTCGGCATTCATCGATCCAGAGACCTCCCATGCAGCTGGCAGGAGATTCTGAAGAGGTCCAGGAGTAATCCGATATACGATATTCAATGGAGAGACGTTCGAGTTAGGAGAAGTTGTTAGAACCACATATAGGATTTCTTGCGGAAAATACACGAATTGATATAATAATGCAGACGTATATATACACCCAGTGAAAATTAAATTTCTAATAGAACTATTTGTTACAGTCGAATTTATAACCTGTCTTGGGAATTTTTTAATAACCTGCCCAAGCTCAGAAAACCCCATTGATAACACATCATATAGTCTGTAATTTGAATTTAACTGGATGATTAGTTGCTTTAAAGAATATATTACAGGTGTCAAAACAATCGCACCAATATAAAACACCCAGATGAAAGGATGAGATAAAATCAGAGGAATAAATAATAATACCATTAAAAATTTAAACTTTATTTCCTTGTTCTTTCTGATAGAAAAGAGGGTGAAAAGATAAATAAGGCCCATAAATTGTGGGACAAATTGGTTGTTTACTACTAAGAATGCAAAGATTAGATATGATAATGATTGGATTGTTTGGGTGTATGTTTTGTTTGCATCAGTATATAGAATCACAAAGTAACAAGATACTATTGGAAATAAGATTGTGTATGATAGATAACCTGTTTTCAACACGTCACTTATCTCGGGGACAATTACTAAACTTATTACTTTTGTAAATATAAAATGAAGTGGCCATTGAAGGTAACCAAAGTAATCACCACCATTTATGGAAAAAATGTTACTAGATTGGAGTATGATATGGGTGTAATATGATATACTTGTTGAATCTGGCATGAGTAGCTGATAATATAATAATGATCGAGAATTAATTAGTAGCCAGAAAGCAATACTAGCTAAAATAACAACTATTTGGGATTTTCGTGTGTATGCTAACAGCAAAATAGAGCATATACCAATTACTAATGCTCCCCAATATATTATTGGTACTTGGTGAAGATATGAAAATTCAGACAGTTCAAGTGGATAAACTAGATTGTATGAGAGGCATATTAAGCTAATTGATGCAAAAATACCAGTTAGACCAATCCGGAGATGCTGTGACCTACTAAATAATAACACACTTTTAGACATATTATACTCTATTTACACGTAACCTAGTGATTCAAGTCTTTTTTTTGCTGTACCTGATACACCCTGTTTTGTTGATTTTAATCTTTCACACTCATTAATCAATTTTCTATCTCCATTATTGACAACCAGCCAAGGAACAGTAGTTAATGCATCTATGTGTATGTTTGCAGGATGGCCATAGATTCCCTTCTCACCAAACGCGTTACCATGATCACTAGTGATTATCGTCTTGCCGGTGAGTTCATCTAACACTTCCTTGATCACATCCAACACGATCTCCAGATTTTCTTTGTAAGCTTTCCATACAAGCTCCTCTGATACATCTCCCCTTGCTAGTTTAGACCAAACAAAATCTTTATTATTTTGGTTTTTATTTATACTTCCCCCTTCAAAACGGGGGAGGTCCATTTTCTTTCCAGTATCTCCAATGAATGGCATGTGTGGCTGGACAAAATGTGCAACTATTTTTTTGTCCGACCATGTTTTGTTGATTCGTAAAAGAACTTCTGCTACGCGATCAGGTGGTATTGTTCCTAACTCCTCAGACCAACAACTTTCCCAAAGATTTATAACTTCGCAAAATTCTGAATCAACCTTCGATATCTGTGGATTAGAAGAAATGTAGACGGTATCATTAAATGATTTGTCGTGAATTGTTTTTTTAAAGAATTCTTCAGTCTGTGATCCAACGGACTGAATAGATTGAAGATCACCTTCAATATTATTCGTCTGCTCAAATATATCATACCGACATGCATCGATAATTAATAAATTATCCCAATCTTTATCAAAAAAATTGACGCCTTCATGCGAATGAATATTTTTGTAATACGCGCTCAGTAATTTAGGAGAGATACTCGAAAATAATTGCTTAATCCATACCATGCTGAACTCCTATGCACCAATTTATCTAAGGAGTTCATAACACTTTTCATTTATTTATTGTTCTAGTCAGGAATTTTTCTATTTTTTTGCCTGAGACATCTGTTGAATATTTAGAAACAGCTTGGCCTCTTGCGCTGTTACCCATCTCATTGAGATTATATCTGTTCATATTAGCTTTTTCTAATTCATTAATCCATTGGCAAGGAGAATCAATTAATACGCCGAATTCAGGTTCAATTAAATGTCGGTTCTCGCCAAAGTTCGACGCAAAAATCGGCACACCACATGCCATGTACTCTCTAACTTTTTCACTCGATCTAGCTTTGTTGAATTCCGTTCTCGCTAACGGAACAAGACCAATATCAAAGCTTTGTATCACACTAGGAACTTCAGATTTTTCAACCCATTCAACGATATCTACGTTTATATCAATCTCTTTCCTCAGTTTAATTAATTCATCTGTAATATTCCCACCAGGGAGTATTCTGAGACCGATCCCCGAATCTTTAGATATGCCTGTGAATATCTCTTTGAGTAATTTGATTTCATCCTGATGATTTCTTGCATCACCGATCCAACCAGCAATGAGCGAACAGTTTTCCAATGAAGAGAAATCAGACAGATTCGATTCATTGGCCTTAAATAAATCCACATCCACACTAGGTGGGATATATCCAATGTTATCGCAATATACAGAGTAATGATCACTAATTTCCTTACTGGTAGATATTATCCCGTCTGAATTTTTAGCAATAAAATCACATATCCTGGGTAGCTTTAAATAAGTTGCATCATATGTGCTAAATATGACATTTTCGTAAGCTGTGAATATGCGTTCTAGAATTGGAAAGTCAATAGGTGTTAGTGGCTTATGTATTAATATTGCATCAGATTCATTCTTTAATCTCCAATTTTTTAGAAAACCCTTTACAAATATTGAACCTGCTAAGGTATATCTATTTGCATTTGAAATTGCACCAGACTCTATTCTAAAATTATGAAAATATACGTTGAATTTATCTGATGATCTAAGCCCTTGTTTGATGTTCTGAACAGAAGGGGCGACAGATCGACGAGAGTGAATTACATCTATGTGTAGTTTATCTGAATTCATACATCTAGTTACACTCGATTAGTTTTAATATCATAGGAAGTCAACTCTTGGCAGCATACATCTCTAATTTATTGTAATCACTTAGTAACATAGCCTCTAATTTTGACATATTGTTTTGATTTGTTTTGTTGTCTGATCTCAAGATAGGTTTTT
>Ga0136583_1000415_pt1 | contig 10977 bp, 8 predicted proteins | sample AntDeeMetagen397_FD_104792 | JGI IMG/M metagenome (GOLD analysis project Ga0136583, IMG submission 104792) | Saline lake microbial communities from Deep lake, Antarctica - Metagenome #397 | ecosystem: Environmental > Aquatic > Non-marine Saline and Alkaline > Saline | place: Antarctica: Deep lake... | reverse complement strand
TCCTTGCCGTCGTCTTCACCTTGGCGGCTCTCCCGTCTGTACTTATCCTCGAAGTTCTGGGCGATGGTGGAGTGGCGACGACAACGGAACTCAACCGCGCCCTCCTCGTCGGCGCCGCGGTCGCGCTGGTTATCGCCGGTCCCGGCGTCGCGTGGACCCTCGTTCGCGGCGTGCGCCGCGAGCGGCGGGCGCTGCTCACGGACTCCCAATCGGCCGCGTCGGAGAACGGCGAAGACACGGTCTCCGCGGTCTGTCGTCGCCTCGCCGCCCACTTCGACGTGCCGGAACCAAGTGTCCGCGTCCGGTCGACAGCGACTCCGCTCGCGTATACCACCTACCGCCCGGAGGACCCGCTGGTCTCTATCGGCGGCGGCAAGCCGACGATCGTCGTGAGCGAGGGTCTCCTCTCCGCGCTGTCGTCCGCAGAGCGCGACGCGGTACTTGCACACGAACTCGCTCACCTCGCCAACGGTGACCTTGATCTTGCGACGGGGTTACTTGTTCCCGTCTACGCGGCCTCTGAGCTATACGAGGGTCCGAACTCACCTGGCTTCGATCCGGTCGGTCGGGCCTTCGCAACGACCGCCGCCGTCGGGTTCGGGGTGTTCTCTCGCGGGCGAGAACTAGCGGCCGACCGCGCAGCGGCCGCGGCGACGGGGGATCCGGCCGCACTTGCAACTGCGCTCGAACGACTCGACGACACGAATGAGAGGACGCGACCGACGGCCGACCTCCGCGATCACATCGCGGCGACGGGCGCGGTGAACGTGCTCCCGATCGAAAGGGGCTCGGTGGCCGGTCGGCTCGGCGCGACGCACCCCCGGACTGCGACCCGCGTAGAGCGGCTCCGCCGACTGGTCGACGCCGAGTGAGGGTCGGACCGAAACCGGGCGAAAAAAGAGACAAATAGGATTCGCTACAATGCATTAGCTTCGCAAGGCTCATATTGAATCTGTATACCTACTCTTCGGCGGATAATAGAGATGCAGCTCTCATCGACCGGCTGTTTCAGGCGAGAATATATCTGAAGAATCGGATTTCAACAGAGCCGTTTTTCATATACTACAACCACCGAAAGGGAATGTTCGGCCAGTAACCAAGTCGACCAGTTACACTTTGAATACGAAGTGTGACCACAGACCGTTGTGACATCGCTGCAGGAACGCCGTGCTATACTTGGAGTGGGTCTCTCAGAAACTACGAGGACTCAGTGGGTCGAAGCTCCCCGAGTTCGACGACGACGAGGAAGAAGCCGAACGCAAGCCCACCGACTGTTGCTAGTACTGGAATCAGACTGCCGCCGCCACTGAGAAGTCCTGAGGCACCGATAGCGAGGAGAATACCGACGACGATCCACTCAATCCATACGGGCTTCCCAGCGTCGTAGTTAGACCGAAAGAAGTTCCGACTCATTGAGAAGAATACTCCCCCGCAGTAACATAGGTGTTCTCTCAGTCGATTCGCGCTACTAGTCGATTCGCGTTTTCTTTCTACAGGCAGTAGATCACTGAAATTTGGAGTTCCTGTACTGATCTAGTTAATATATGCTTTTAAACGTATACTAATTGAGTATGTTCTGAACAGGGTTGCTTGTTCAAACTGTTGTTCCCTTTGTAGATTTAATCACTAACTGATCCGGTCGCGTCGACAGGCTGATGTCCTCGACTGCCCATCCGATTCGACGCGACCCGCTGTCGACTACCTACACATGAAGGGCCAACTAACATATGTGCAACGACCGTGATTCCAGTAGAAATATGCTGTGGACAGTGAGGGCCGTATCTCATCTATGGAAGAAGGCCTACTGCGTGGTCGACCGGAGCGTTCACATAGTCGAACTCGGGTCGACGGGAGCCAGTAGCTGACTGATGACATCTGGGACAGTCTCGAATGGAGATGTCTTGTCCGAACATGCACTCCGAACCGTCTTCGATTCGGTGAACGATGCCATCTTGATCCACGACGCCGAAACGGGTGCAATCAGTGCTGTAAATCAACCAGCGTGTGAGATGTACGGCTACAGCCGTGAGGAGCTCCGCACACTAACCGTCGGAGACCTTCGTTCGGATGTCGACTCCCTTCAGGCGGTTACGTCCCAGGGCCACCAAGTCGACAGAGAGGGCTCAGATATCACAGAGTGGCGCGCCAAAGCCCACGACGGCGAGGGGTTCTGGGTCGAAGCAAGTACGTCTCGGGCGACGGTCGACGGAGAGGCACAAATGCTCGTTGTCCTGCGGGATATCTCTGACCGAAAAAAGCAGCAACAGGAACTCGATGAACTGCGCACGCAACTAGACCTGACGCTCAAAGAAACAGGGACCGGAATCTGGGAGTGGAACTTAGCAACCGACGAGCTCAGTTGGGATGAAACGTCCGAGCGGCTGTTTGGGTTCGAACCCGGCGATTTTCCCGGCCGATTCGAGGCATTCACAGCGCGACTTCTCGACGAAGATCGCCAGTGTATCGAGCGAGCTCTCCAACGAGCAGTCGACACTGATACCGAATATCACGCAGAGTTCCGCGTGGAACTTCCAGACGGGGAGCGACGGTGGATCCACGCCCGCGGCGTCGTTGAGTATGATGATCAGGGTGAACCAGATCGATTGCTCGGCGTTCAGCGGGACGTCACCGACCGTGTCACACAGACACAGCAAATCACAGACCAGCGAGACAGCCTCGAACTCCTCAACAGTGTCGTGCGCCACGATATTCGGAACGATCTCCAACTCGTCGACGCCTACAGCGAGATGCTCACCGATCATGTCGACGAACGGGGTGACGGCTATCTCTCAATGGTTCGAAAGGGGACAACAAATGCATTAGATCTGACCGAGATGGCACGTGAGTTGGCAGAGGTAATACTCCACCCCGACAGAAAACGCACATTAATTTCTGTCCGGTCTGTGCTGAAAACCCAAATCATGGCGGTTCGAGACTCGTATCCCGACGCTGAAATCTCGATTGAACAGTCGCTCCCCGAGACGACCGCTGTTGCGGACGAACTTCTGGATGCCGTCTTTCGAAACCTGTTGAAAAACGCGGTCCAGCACAACGATAGTTCGACACCAGTCGTGGTGGTGTCCGGAGAGCTGCGAGACGAGCACGTGGAGATCCGGATCGCGGATAACGGACCCGGTGTGGCGGATGCGTGGAAAGACGTGATTTTCGGCAAAGGTGAACAGGGCTTGGACAGCGATGGAACGGGGATCGGTCTGTTTCTGGTCCAGTCGTTGGTCGACGGCTATGGCGGTGCGGTCTGGGTTGAGGACAACACACCCTCGGGTGCGGTTTTCGTTGTTCGACTCCCCGTCAACGATTGAGACGACACCCGGCCGACGATTGAGACGACAGCCGGATGCTGAGAACGACAGTCATCCAACGTACAAACAACAAGTAGCGGTATCAATCAATTTCGAATCCAGTATCACTCAATTTTTTCAGAGTTAGTTGTCGACTGAGAGGAAACGTTCTGTTCATCCGGAGGCTCTTCCCAGTTTCCCCATTCGCCAGGTGGGTCACCCAAACTAACAATATGATAGAGGATCGCCTGCCAAAACAAAAAGAGAACGAACCCAACGGGAAGCGTGAAAAACACCACCTCAAACGCACTCAGAGACCACCGAACGATGATCCGCCACACAACGAGGGTTGTGACACTGACAGCGAAACCTGCCACGAGGGCGAACCGATTTACACCCCTCATTGATACTCCGCTGCATCCCACTGTTGGGCGAGTTCGACTTTCTTTTCGGGTGGATAGAACTCACACTCCGGCGGGAGCCCATCGATCCACTCCAACCGTTTCAACAGCCCGAGACGGGTCGTGTTTTGGATTCCGAGTCCCGGATAGGCGTTTACCTCGAATACGAGTGGCGTAGTAGACTCATCAAGAGTGAGATCAACACCCGCATACCCAAGTCCAGAGGCGGCCGCCGTCTCAACGGCTGCCTGTAAGATTGTATCCCATTCTGGAACCCTGAACGCTGTAAGGTCGACGCCAGTATCGGGATGAGTGAGTACCCATCGATGGTGACTCTGTTGATACGCACCAAGTGGGGTTCCATCAGCAACCGCCAGTCCGACTCCTATTGCTCCCTTGTGGAGGTTCGCTTGGTTTCTGGATTCAATGGTCGGCAGTCTTGTCATCCCCATGATCGGATATCCCTGAAAGACGATGATTCGAATATCTGGAACGCCGCCGGACGAGAGTCGCGCTAACGACCGACTCGCCACCACCCGTTGTTCGATGATCGCAGCACCGCTCAGTTCGATTCCTGCGTACTGACCCTGGATAATCCGTCGGACGTGTCGAACAAGATCGTCGACTGTTTTCTCGCCATCGGTTGTCTGGTACATCTCCTCGGTACGACCCGTAACGATGAGGATCCCTTCGTCTCCGTACGCATCATCCGGCTTGATGACAAACGAATCTCGCTTTTCAAACACAGTTTGTGCCCGAGAGAGATCGTCTTTGGTTTCGATGATCGCGTACGTGTCTGGTGTCGGAATCCCCAAACCGTGTAATCGTCGCTTTGTTTCGACCTTCCCGGCGCTCGTTCGCAAATGACCCGGATTATATTGCTTGATATATCTGTTTCTAATATTTATGCTCAACACGTCTGTAAGCGAGGTTTGTCTCGGCTCCTGGCGGATCCAGGCTGAGACGTTACTCAGGACAACCTGTATCCGTGTTCCGATTCCATTCACGAATCCACCCCAGTGGGAACTGAACCGGTAATACTCCTTTAGTCGGGTTCGAGTGGTGAAACCCAAATAGAGGTTTGTGGCGATTAGTAGTACCCACAACTCCGGGGTGCGAATATACCAGTCGACGATCGGTCTCGTAGAAATGAGAGCATACGTTAGCACGATTGCCAGTAGGGTCCAGATGAACTGAATCGAAGGCACAGACCAGCCACGTTCTTCGACAGCACTGGCAAATCGGTCGGCGTACCACGCAGTGACAATTGCGGGGAAAAAGATCTCAGTCGTCCCCGAGAGTCGGGGCAACAGCCCAATATCTCCCATCACTAAAAAAGCGGCCACCGAGATGGCAACAACACTTATAATCACACCAAGGCGGTGAGCGGTTCCGATGTTTAGTGGTTCCAGAATCGTGTAAACTCCTAAAGAAATGATAAATATATTCAAAAATAGCCCTAACCCCCACACAAACCCTGTCGACAGCAACGTCAGTGCGAGGACGATCGGAGCAAACAGCCCGTAGGTTTTCAATCCCACCTCGTTTCGTAGGATGGCTATCAGGCCCGCAGCAAGTGTTAGTTGAAACAGCGTTCGATACGGATCGAGTACCGTCGACAGAGACGTAGAGAACAGCCGTAACACCCACCCAAGTATCAGAAAAATCAGTAGCAAGCTTGCCACAAGATAATATCGGAACGCATAGCTCTCGAAAAACCCGTCAAAATATCTCAGTCTGCTTAATTCAGTCATAACCCCAGTAGTACCCCACTATCCTCTCGCAACATGCTGCACATATTGATTTATTATGATCCGGTCGAACATACATATACTCACGTCATATGATGGTACCTGCGAGAATATCTGATAACTGTACTCCCCTCAGATTGGTAATATCATAGTATAATATGCGTCCAAAGCCGCAGTTGTCACGGTAAACACTAGGTCAGCCGAGCTGCCAGCAGACGAGGGTTCTCGATGACGTCCACATTGCTCTCTATTCGGCACATGGTGGTTCACCGCCAACAACTCCCTGTCGCTGTTCAGTGTACTCGTTCGCAGTTGCCAACCACGACAACTTCGCAACGATCGGTGATACCTATATATGACGTGGTATGGTTTTGGGCAGTTCCCTTCGGAGAGTAGAACCCAGTACCGCCCGCGATGGGGTGTTGTCGCCACGACTGCTAGGCGGTCGACACCGCGCCTGTTCGATCCGTCGACACAGCAGTTCCTCGGAGATGGCACAGACGGATTTCGGGACGAAATCGGTCGCGCCACGGTCGAAGGCCTCGGTGACGGTTTGCTCGGATTCGTTACCGGTAAACAGAATAAACGGCAGCCCGGGATGCTCGGCTCTAATCGTCGACAGGAACTCCAGGCCGTCGGTGCCGGGCATCTCCAGATCGCTCAGCACGCAGTCGACGTCTTCACCGGCAATCCGGTCGAGTCCGCCTTGTGGGCTACTGGCAGTCACCACGTTGAAGCCATGGTCGACGAGCGTTTCGGTATGGACCTGCGCCGCGAGATGGCTGTCGTCGACGTAGAGGACCTGAATCTGGTCGCGCATGGTGCCTGTTTTCTCGGTAAAGTGATAACTCTACTACCGACATGTGACGGTCGACGCCTCAGTCGGCGTCGGTTTCCTCAACGACAGGTAGACAGACAGTGATGCCAGCCCCACCGAGCGTCTCGGCCTCGGCAATCGTGATGAACTGTTTGGCCTTTAGCGTCGTGGCGGCCTGTTTTGGCCTCTAGCGTCGTGGCGGCCTGTCGTACTGCAAACGTCGACCGTTCGCCTACCGGTAGAGATCCGAAAAGAGTTTTTGCTGGGCTGCGCGGAGATGTTGGAGAAACGTTGAGTGGGCGATATCGAGGGTTTCGGCGATCTCAGTCGCGGAGCTCCCACGCGGTTGTTCAAAGTAGCCGTGATGGAACGCCGCTTCCAGTGCGGCAGCCTGCTTGTCGGTCAGTTCGCTTCTGTCGCCGACGCTCATCTTGGTGGAATCGGATTCGGTGCGTGTGGTTTCGATCACCGAGAGGACTGATACTCCCTCGAACGTCGCTGATACGCTATCGACGGTTTGTCGGACTGCCTCCCGCGCCGGGAGTTCGATGACCAGATCCGCACCACCGGTGTCGATGGTGGTCGACCGGACGACAGCACCCTGATCGATCAAGAGCGACTCCGGTGTTAGTGCATCGACGACGATCTGGAGGCGAGGCTTGCTTCCCTCGACAACTGTCGTCACATCAGTGACATGAGGGTGGGCAGCGAGTGCGGTTCGGATCGGATCGACCGCCGACTCGTCGACCGAGAGATACTGCAACAGCTGTCCATCGGTGTGGAGAAGGGTTCCGCGGACTTCGATTGTTCTGTCGTCAGTAATCCCCACCTCACGGGCTGTATCGACCAGGTAGTATGCGTCGTCAGCCACTCTGAGCGTCACCTCGATGGTATGATCCGAGGCCAATGCCTGTTCAGTTTCGACGGTATGAATAGCGAAGGCGACGCTATCGGCGAGTGCTTCGAGCAGCCGGCGTTCGGTTTGGTCAAACCGATCAGCGTCGGCGTGATATACTGCCAACACACCGTACGCAATGCCGTTGTAGGAGAGTGGAATCGCCGCCCCCGACCGGTAGCCACTTATGAGGGCCTGTTCGCGCCAATCGGTCGGGAATAACTTCTCGAAGTCGGTGACAAAGCGGCTGTCACCCGAGCGAGCTGCCCAGAGACTCGGCTCGCTGTCAGCGGCCCCGCTTTCCATCGAGTAGTCGACAGTACTGAGATAGCTGGTTTCTCCGTGCTGTGCACGGGGCGTGAGTATTCCCTCTTTGGGAACTCCAATCCATGCCAGTTCGTAGCCGTGCTCGGCCAACAGGTCGACCACCCCACTCTCAATCTCACCTCGGGTCCGGGCCGACACGAGGACGTTGTGAACGGCTCGGTTGAGGTCACGTTCCCATCGGAGTTCGCGCTGGCGTTGTTTGCGCTCGGTTACGTCGCGGATTGAGATTATGATCGCCGTCTCGCCCTCGTTGCTGATCCCTTGGCCGGTGTACTCACAGTGTCGGACCTCTCCATTGGCGGTGACCAATCGGACCTCGTGGAGCCGGCCGCCGTCCGAGCTCTCCCGCCAGTGATCCATGACGCTCCGAACGTCGTCTTGGTCGTCGGGATGGACGACCTCGGTGAGTCTCCTGGTTGACTCGAACCATGTTCGGGGCCGTCTCGTGAGATCGATAAGTCGCTGGTTGTAGAACACCAACGCACCGTTCTGGACGATGACAATGGCGTCACTGCTCTGTTCGGTGAGTGACCGGTAGCGACGTTCGCTTTCGGCTATTGCCTGTCGAAGGCGAGCCGCTTCAACGGCTCGTTGAATCTTGCTGGCAAACACCGACAGTTGGTTCACCCGTGGGTCTTTAACAACGTAATCCGAGACCCCTGCATCGATCGCTGCCGACGCGACATCCTCGCTTCCCTCACTCGTAGCGAGGATGTAGGGAAGCTCCGGATGATCCCGAGAAAGACGCTCCAAGAGCTGGAGCCCGTCAACTTCTGGCATCTGATAATCAGCTACGACACAGTCAATGTTCAGTTCATCGAGCCGTAACATCGCTTCGTTTGGACTCAGTGCAACATGGACTGTGAACAAGGGATAGTCGGATTCAAGCTCGGTAGCAATGAACCGTGCCCACTGCTCGTTGTCGTCGACGAGTAAAACGGTAATGCTGTCGTCGATAGTCCGATGCGATGGGTCATTTTCACCAAGCATAGTCAGTAATCCACAAAAGCACCGAAAGCCTGATGATGTATAAATAGATGAGGTATGAGTCGTAATATATGTTACACCTCGGGAACAGTAGAGCCACAAAGAAATCGTACTCACAGATGAACAAAACGGAATCTCACGATCTCATGAGTACTATGTACCCGTGAGTAATGAAATAGAACAATCGGCCGTGTTTAGATACTGTAGAGAACAACTCACTTCGATGAATTAACGACGATCACGTCTATCACCAGCGGTCAGTGGTTGAGGCCGTCTTCTTTGGGCTCAAGCAGCGGTACGGTGACACGCTTCGGGCTCGAACATGGGTCGGACAGTTCCGAGAACTCGTGCTGAAAACGACTGTGAGGAACGTCGACCTTGCTCTCTAACATCGGTCAGTACAGGTCATGTAGTTAGCTCGACCCTGTATCCTGATTCTGTCCATTTGTCTCCGTTTGCGTGCCACCGAAGGACGAAGCGAGAGAGGCGAGTATGAGCAGTCCAAGAAGGACAGACATCAGAATGAAAATATTGTCATCCATGTCCCCTGCCGCATCATTGAACCCGTTTGAAGCGAGATAGTAGACACGAACAGTAAGTAGCAGGGCAATAACCATGAGCCAGCGCCGAATCGATTGAAGACTCTCTTCCGTGTTCACATAGCAACTATATTACCACGACGCAATAAAACACATGGAAATTATTACCAGCATTTGTTTAATACGCAGATTCTCTGGGCATCTGATCCGGGGTGTCATTGTCGAAATCAATAGATTGGTTCCGCGTCTAAACAAGGCCGAAAATAAGTGAACAATAAGGGGGTTAGGGTACTACGTTCCCAACTTTTTGGTCCGATATGTTCTATAGGTTTGACGCAACACAACAAAAACACCGATTATAAATACGGCACCTAGCACAAACCCCAGGTAACCTGCATAGGGTATATCGAGTACTGATAATCGCGTCCCGACTATTTGCCCTGAACGAATCATTGCGACACTCAAACCTACGATTAGGATAGATTGCAAAATGAAAGTAGCAATCGTCGATTTGTTCAGCATGATCTAATTTATTTACGAACCCACATATGCGTTACATGATTCACACATGGGTGAATAAACACTCCGCATAGCACGGTTGATTCAGTAGGTCGAGAACAGAATGACCGTGAGTATCCTGCTGTATGGATTCTCTGAGTCGACCACTGTTCCGACGGTCGACAATGTCGTCAGTCGATCATCAATCCGGCCTCCGATCAGTCAATACCTAATCGTTGCTATAGATCCTACAAGTCGACTCCGTGCTACGGTCAATCGGAAGACGGGTCGACTACTAGAGCGCGACTCACATTTCGCGTTCTGAGATAGTCCGTACAGGTATTGGCCTTACTTGGTGTCTTCTGAACGAATTGCTGTAGAGTGCCACTGAATGACCCCACGATTGACACCATTTCGACCAAAGAGGAAGGCTGTGACAACCTGTGAGATCGACCATAGTTTAGCGAAACGATCGAATGAGTAAACCACAACTCGCTTACATCGAGTCAACGACACAGTAGTCACAGGATGATCTAATCAATGCGACAGTCACTACGATTTGGGATTGGAATTACTGCAGGGATTTCGATTTTAGCAGGGTACCTCTATACAGTCGGTGCTGAGACCGTGCTGTCGCGAATGACTGTGATTGCCCCATGGGCACTCGCGGTTGTGGCCCTCCTCGTCATTCTGGAAGGGCTCGCAGATGGAATCGGTGTCTGGGCCTCTATTGCACCACTGGGAGACGGTATTTCGAAAACCAGAAGCGTTCAGTTCGCGCTTGCCGGTGATTTCTTCGATACACTGAGTCCGGCAGGGCCGGTGAGTTCGGAGCCGATCATGGCCCGATTTTTCAGTGTCGAAACGGAGACTGGCTATTCTGAAGCGCTCGGTGTCCGGTCGACCGCAAAATACGTCAAATCTGGTGTCCAGGTCCTCTTCTCAGGAGTGATTGGGCTGTTTATCCTTCTGGATTCGCCCGATGCCACGCCGATATTACTGACACTCGGAGTCTCACTCACAGGCCTTGTCTTGTTTGGGGGGCTGATTCTCCGATCGCGAACATATCTCTCAACCGGCCTCGTGGTTGTTCTCACACCACTTGTCACGTGGGTATCCAGCCTCTACCGAGAGCAATCGTATGACCGTGCATTCGTCGCTACTGCTGTCGACCAGTATTGGCAACGGATCGTCGACTTTCGAGAGACGCCGCGATTGCTGCTGCTCATCGCTGTTGGGGGACTCCTCGAACAGTTCTTGACCGCCACAGCACTGTGGGTTGCACTCACTGGGTTGGGCGTCGACAGTGTCTTTCTCCCGATACTCGTCGTGATTCCGCTTCCACAGGTCGCAAGCGCGGTGCCGATTCCGGGGAGCCTCGGGGCGTACGACCTGTTGCTTGGTGGGGCGTTAGTGGTCGTTACTGGGGTCCCGACTGCCGTTGCAACAGCCGCAGTGCTTCT
>Ga0136583_1000414_pt1 | contig 11006 bp, 9 predicted proteins | sample AntDeeMetagen397_FD_104792 | JGI IMG/M metagenome (GOLD analysis project Ga0136583, IMG submission 104792) | Saline lake microbial communities from Deep lake, Antarctica - Metagenome #397 | ecosystem: Environmental > Aquatic > Non-marine Saline and Alkaline > Saline | place: Antarctica: Deep lake... | reverse complement strand
CGATTCCGTTGATCCGCGACTCCCCAGCGACACAGTAGTTCAGCACTGGTAAACGATCTATGAGACTGCTACGAAATCGTCTCGGCATGGAACTGCTATCCAACTACTCATTATATAGACAGTGTCGATTTATACAAATAAATTATATTTTTATACCTATGGAGTATATTTATAAATCCCTATGCTGTATTCGTACTTATCTTTTTTAAGCCCATCAACTGCAACAATATTTTCTGTTCTCTTCCAGGGATACACTGGATTAATGGTGTGCATGAATCGCTCATTCCATGGTTGGTTCATATAGTTTGCAAAAACTGGTAGTTCTGAGACACGGTGTTGTTCAAAGGCTTCTTCGCTCAATTCAGTGATCCTGTACTGGTATACCTCCTTATTGAGATGAGAACGATAAAACAAATCAATACTATTTTTATGGTAAATCGGCCTACCCGATGGAACCATCTCTGCAGCACCGATCGGACACTGATTTAATTCTTCCTTGTCATTCTGGAATATTGGACTGGCTGGATGCTCGATCCAGTTACCGTCGTACAGTGAATCCGAATACTTTAGAATGATGTCCAAGCTTTCGACATCCTGATATATCAAATACCACGTTTCGTCTTTTTTGATTGGTGTTGGGTCCTGACGGACTCGTTCTGGTATTGGTGTCGCGATACGCTCCCACTCTGTGGGAAACTCCGTCGCTTTGTACACCCTGAATTGGCCGTTGATATTGAACCCAGGTGATGGCACCATGAGCCACTGATCGTCCAGTTTGAAAACATACGGATAGGTGTGCTCTGCTACCTCCGGACCGATCACGGTCTGATTATATATATAGTTGACACCATCGTCACTGAAGGCGTGTCCAATATATACTTCGCCAGCTACATCTTTGATTTCGAAAAACATATTGTAGACGCCATCGGCAAACACCAGAAACGGATCCGCGACAAAAGTCGCTTTCGCATCCTCGATATCTGCTTTCGTGAGTACTGGATTGTCGGCTTTCGGATGAGGGGAGAGACTAACTCCGTCCTCGAACAGTGTTCCATCCGAGAATTCGTATGTTTCCTCGGACGGTGTCAGAAGTGTTCGGTATTCTGCAGATCTATCAACTCGATATACTTTTCGGTACGACTGGGTATATTTTTTCAGACACGTATTGTACGTCCCCCGAATCAGTCGTGATTTACCCAGAAACGATTTAATCGATTCTTTCATTGACGGTAGTTCGGGTTACGACAAGTATCCCATACTCTTTAGATGTTCTCTTACAGCATCGTCTTCCATCGAATCTTGAGACAGAGGTGCTTCTGATCTGATTTCACGTCGGTTTTCGCTGTCGACCACGAGCCACGGGACTGATCGTAACGATTCCGAGTAGACACCCTCCCAGTGAGAGTAGTCTTTCAAAAAAAGTGGTGGTAGCCGCTCACCGAACATATCGCCGTGATCTGCGGTGACGGCTGTCTTGCCACCGAGTTCTTCGATTACGTCCATCGCATACTGAGTGACGATCTCCAGATTCTCGATATACACCTCAAGCATCTGTGATCTGGTTATATATCCGTTCTTCAGTGCTCTACGAAGATTGGGGACCTCATCAATCAAATCAGCATGGTCTGTTGCAGTTTCTTCGTTTAATTCGGTACACAGAATATTCTTTTCAGATAAAAGGTCATGACGAAGTTGCTCCGCCTTTGGGCCTACATAGGGATTATTGGGTTGCATGAAATGAACAATGTACCTTTTGTCAGGATACTCTTCGAAGGTCTCGATTGCCAGTTTCGATACATCTCGGGGGAGACGTGCTTTCCCACTTTTATCCTCCGGTGTGTAGGTTTCCCGTTTCAGAAAAAACGTATCTTCTTGAAGCTGTTCTGACCATGGATTCGATGTAATGTACACCGTATCATGAAGTTTTTTATCGGCGAATGTTTTCTGTATAAATTCTCTGCTGTGGGCTCCCTGAGAGACGATTGGCTGTGCCAACTCCTCGAAACCATTATTTTTTTCAAAAATATCGTATCTGCAACCGTCAAGAATAATAAGTGTATCCCAATCCCGGTCTAAGACATTGACCCCACCGCTAGATTTGTAGCCGAACATCTGTCTGTTCAATCCCCTATTTATTCGGAGGATCTCATCGCAAATAACTGATGGATTATTAAATGTAGATCTTAAATTTTCCATGTTATATCGATCCGGGATCATTGGCTTACCTCCGAAATCCAACTTCATAAATCATTCCATGGAACTGTTGATCCTGATACTCTTGAGATCTGGATGACCCCGAGCGCGTCGGGCTTTTGTTGATAGCTTCTCAATTGAGTCTACGTCGTTTACCTCTTCACGTATCTTCTGCCATTTTTGATGCCGCACTAAAACTCGAACGGGGATTTCCTCAACGCCGAGAACGTAAGCAGCAGTGAATCGATGCCGCCCGTCCTCGAATATGAGTCTTCCATCTCTCCCGATGTTCACTACCACTTCCTCTAATTCTGGTGTGCTTTCCGACTCGAGCTGCTTTTGTTCGGATTTTTTATATGATTCGCGTTGGCTGAGATATCCTCTCTCTTCGATACTCTTGTAGAGCTCATCGAACTGCCTGAGCGACTCATCTATTCGTTTTTGCGATTCGTATCTGCTTCCTTCCCAGAGCTCCGTGTTGTTAACAAGCCACGTGTATATTTCCGTTTCTTCCCACGGCCTGCCCTCCGTGAAATGAGCTCGTGCTGACTTGAGCAATCCATAGTTTTCTACAGGCACTACAATTCGATCCCCAGCGTGCTCACGCCAACTCGAAAGCATGATCTCTTTATTAATTTCTCTGATATCCCAGTCGCCACCAAGCAGATGGGTAGCATCTTCGTCTAGTTGCTGCCGGAAATTGGGTGTGATTAGGTAGTCTATTTTCCGTGGGTTAACGTGAAGAAGCTCGTCTCTCTTTGGGTACTTCGACTTATGACGGTGTCGATTATACGATGTGCGTGCAGTTATATGCCATCTCAATACACATTGTTTTACGAATACGAACCCTTCTTTGAGGAGAGACATTACTCCTTCCTCCCGGAGTTTTTGAATGCTTTTATTTAATAAATTGACAATTTGCATCGGAGATACAGATCTATTTTATCGCCTATAACGGTAATCCGCTTCTGTATAAAAGTGTTTTTGAAATAATTCAAGGCTTCCGTATAATCAGCTAACTACGTTGACTGCGAAGCAATCGGTCAACTCACGCAACGGTACTCCAGCGAGGTTTGGTGTACGAGCCCAAGTTTCAGACAAACTGCTCCAATTCTGGCTCCGAGAGGCCGCGGAACTTCTGCAGCCAAGATGTATCATTGTATCATATGGTGCATCTTTCGACGTACTCCGGATTCTTCCCGGAATCCGGCAGTAAATCGGTACCACGAACCCGGTTATGGACTGTTGGTCGTGTTTGTCTGACAACAAATACCTGAAAACATCGAACGGTATTCAAACGTGAAAGTCCCAATAGATGTAACCGTATACTGAGCTTCATCAGAAACTCCGGTGTCGCTTCTCGTTCCACAAATGGGACTTGATTTGATCGGTACAACCGTTGAGGCGTTCTGTTTCGAGTATGAGACAGTTTGAAAACTGACCGTCTCATTCTTCAACACTTGGTTGAACACCGCTGTAAGAGCCTAACTCAATTATAAAGGTAGTGATGAGAAAATTCAAGTACGACGTTTGCTTCCGTACCGAAGAAGAGCGTTCATATGGTCAAAACTACGTCTCATCGGATCGGCCCAGTTACCGTAGGTGTCTGCGGTACTCACGTTCTCGCAGACCTTATCCGTGAAGAACTAGGGAAAAATTCAGGAACACAAATAGATAACTGTAATATTCTGTTTCATTTCAAAGCAGGTGAATTCGAAGAACAGTTCGAAGCGCAATACTACTGCGGTGGAAATTTCATTTTCAACTCGACAGATATGCAGGTGACCGAGAACGGTTACAAATACTATACAGAAGGGTTATTTTCCGATAAGACGACCCATGTCTTTGTTAGTGTGTCCTCACAATCATTCCCACGAAAAATAGTCGAACTTGTCCGACAGTTTTCCTCACCCAGTAACTTGGGTGGTTTGAACAAAATCAAAACGAGATTTGCCTCTTATACTACGTTGTGGCCACTTATTCACTTCGAACTGTTACAGACTGGCTGTGCGTTTATTCATGCTTCTGTTGTCGACGATGGTAGTAGTGGTACGGTGATAACTGGAACAGGAGGGTCCGGTAAGACAAGCACAGCATTCGAACTGTTGACCGATCCCGAACACACATATCTGGCAGAAGATTTCGGTATAGTATCTGTCGAAGGAACATCGTTCTATAGTCCCCGATTCGCAACCATATACCGTTCAGATTATATACATGGGCAACCAGACTTGGTGAGATACGTCGAAACAGAATTGAGTGGCCTAGATAAGGCCCACTGGAGAATTCATGCTGCAATGGGCGGAGATCCAAAAAGAAAGGTGTTACCTGAGCAAATACTGGGTGAAGAAAACTTGCTTGATGAAACTAACATTGAGTATGCATTCTATATTGTCCGAACGGAAACCGATTCAATCACTATTGATACGATAAACACCGACGAGTTCGTCGAGAGAGCGGCTCGAGCCAGTTTGAGAGAACTAAAGCGACTCTACGACCTCCTTTGCCAAGCGGAGGCCACAGGCGACGATACAGTTCAGCTACCCTCTATTGATACGGTGTTAGAACAGACAAAAGAAGTTTACACTTCCTGTTTCGAAGATGTAAACACATATGTGATTCATGCTTCGCCGAGTTGTTCTCCCAAAAATATCACGCGTGAGATCGAATATTTGAAAAGAAAATAAATTTCAAACCATTTCCCACGACAGAATCTCATCGGGTTTGATTTCTTGTCGTGATGATCTTCCAACAACAGTATCAATCATCTTTGGTGAGATACCAGTTCCAGGTCGTTTGATGACGAGATGTTCCCTTGTTATCTTTTGGCCTTTCTTGATTTGTTTCGCTGCGACGAGACTCCGGCGTGCATGTCGTCTGCTCTCATCCTCTGCGGCAATCGGCTCTTTTTTATGTTTTCCTGTTGTCGCAATTAACCGATCAGCGTTTTTCCTGAACCGACGGACATCAGCCGGATTCATGGCATGATAATGATCGTTCCCCTCCAAACTTTTATCCAGAGTGAAATGTTTCTCAATGATCTCTGCACCCTGCATCATCGCATTGAGAAGGGTAATCATTCCGTCGTCAGGCGGGACGTGGTCCGAGTAACCGACCGTATACTCGGGATAGAGATCAGATAGATGATCAATCATGGCAATATTTGCGTTTTCTGTCTCTGTTGGGTACTGAAGGATACAGTGGAGAAGACAAACAGAGGGTGTGTAACTGTCTGGTGCTTCCCTTTCGATCAGTCGGACAGCCTCATCTATCTCTCCGATTGTGCTCGCGCCGGTCGACAGGAGGATTGGTTTTTCTTTTTGAGAGATGTACTTTAGCATCGGATTATTAGTTATATCGGCACTAGCAATTTTGTAAGCCGGAACGAGATCTTCGAGATAATCAACTGCATGGGAATCAAACGGCGTCGACAGGAAATCGATGTTGTAGTTTTCTGTCGTCCAGACTGCGATTTCTTCGAACTCATCGGCTCCAAATTCATCATACTGTTTGAACAGTTCATATTGTGACTCTATCTGCTCTTCATCAGTATCCCAATACGCTGGCGAATGTTTCGATGCAAGCGTGTTTGCCGAATACGACTGGAACTTGACGGCGTCTACGCCCGCTTTTGCTGCTTTCGCTACCATTTTTTTCGCTGCTTCTAGGGGTGGAATCCCCCTTTTTTCCGCGATATCGAAATGGTTTACGCCAATCTCGGCTATAAGATATGGCTGTTGTCCGTCCCTATTGAGCATAGGTGAACTAGTCATTGATTTTCGTCGCCGTACATGAACGGTCGTACCTGTTTTACGTCGTCGTCAGTTCCATCCGGGAACTCGGAATTCAGCTCAAAGAGTCCAGAACTGTCGTCTACACATCTAATAACTGAACGAAGTTCTGGAGGAGATGTCCCATCGGAAACCTGTGTCCAGATCCTTCTGGCAACAATTAGATCCTCGGGGTTGTCGACGGTCAGTCTGATATCAGGACGCAAAAGGTCTTCAGGGGGTGTGAATACGTTAACCGAGAAGCTATCGGAGTTCTCAACGATAAAGAGCGTTGCGAGCTCGCTCCGGTGTTTCTCTGTTCCGTGTGTATTTGCGGCTTCTAATGCTGTCATCGAGACGATTTCTATAGATGACCCCAGCGGGAGCTTCTCAGTTAATGAATAGTCATGGTTCTGTTTGATATGTGCCTCAATCATCTGGTCGACGTTCTCTGTGTAGACGTATGGGTTCTCCGTCGTAACACGGACCGCAATATCTGCATCGACTTCGGTGCCAGCGTCAATCAAGCGTCCCAACACATTTGTTTCAGAACCAACGACGTACTCCAAATTTTCCGTGTGTGCATACTCGATATAGCTATGTTTCGAGGGTGCATCAGCGATAGCTAAAACGACATCATCTATCGCAGAGACGGTCTGCAGTTGTTCTATGAGATGTGTCAAAATTGGTTTATCACCGACTTGCTGTAACGGTTTTCCGTACAACCTTGCTGACTCCGACCGACATGCCAGTGTCGCGACTACTTTTGTGTCCATGTTTTTGAGTGTTATTGGATCTCCCGGAGATAACGCTTTGGTAACAGGACGACCAACAACTGTCTGTTTTTTTATATTTGAGTCTATTACCACATCAGGTAGCCGTTTGTAACCGATATTATCCGAAGTAATATATTCTCCTTCTTCGATTGGCTCTGTTGCGACTAACCATTTCTTATGTTTATTTCTGTACTCACGCTCGGTTTTTGAGAGACTAAGTGTCTGTTTACCTAATAATTGACTACTATACTCTATGCGTTGTGCCATATCTGCAAACTCATCAGGTTCAAGTGAAGAATAGTAGTCTGTTCTTTCTGCCGAACGGTCAAGCGTAATATGTACTTCAATGGCAGTCGCGCCCGCCGCTACTGCGAGTCTCGGTAACTCTTCAGCGATATCGGAATCACCGGGAGCATGGGATGCATATCCAACCGAACAGTCGAATTTCTCATTCAGAGCGCTTACCCGCCTGAGATTTGCATCCTCTACGGACGTGGGGTAGTTCTGGTATCCGTACATCAAAAGCGTCGGGACATCCTGTAGATGGTTGAGAGCCTCGGCGAGTTCGATCCACGTTGAGCCGCCTGCTGACAGAAGCATTACTTCCGCACGGTCGGAAACGTACTCAACCAAGGATAAATTGGAAATGTCGGCGTTGTGAATCTTGAACGCTTCCACACCCATATCAGTCATTAGGTCGACGCTTTGCATGCCGAACGCGTCAGCACACACATCAATATCTTGTGTATGCGAGTGTTCGATTAACTCCGCCCACTCGCGGTCTGTCATTTCAAGTTCTGCAAACTCGTCGTAGTCGGGGTGAGAGGGAAGAACGAGTTCGTCGGCAGTGAACACCTGAAATTTCACTGCGTCAGCGTGTTCCGCGACAGAAGAGACGATCTCTTTAGCAGTCGAAAGATCTCCTTCGTGGGCGTTTGCCATCTCGGCGATTATCGTTACGTCTTCGGTTGTAGTTGGATTTAGTGTCATTCATTCACCTGTAGTTATCCGATTATCATCTCGTACACAAGATCCATGATTCGCTGTACACCACTGCCGTCCACGAACTTCTTCGCATTTTCACTCATTGTGACCCTGCGACTGTACTCTGCATCGAGTGAACTAAGTTCTTCGGCTACCATGATGTCTTCCAGCTTTTCGGCTTTGCCTAGGAACACGACTGCTCCGAATGCATCCAGATCCTGCATCCGTTGAGCCTCCCGTTCATTGTGTGCGACGACAAGTGTTGGTGTGCCGGTTGCTGCGAGTTCGTACGCAGTTCGGCCGCCAGAACAGATCGCCACGTCGGCCCACTTCATTAGTCCGGGCATATCGTTACTGTTTCTCACAATGTCCACCTGTGACAGGATGTCGTCTGGTACCTCTGAAAGTGCCTCGTCATGGAGGAAATCGGGACCTAGTACCAACTTATACCTATATGAAAGATCAGCTGAACCTAGTTCTGTTATCACCCTTGTGGAAATGTTTGATGGGTCACTTCCACCGAAAGTCAGAAGAACGTTCTCGACCTCGTAGTTTATATTTGACCAGTGATCTTTGAATTCTTGTTCGACAACAACGAACTCGGCTCCGAAGAGTTCGTTGTGTCGGTCGTTACCGTCCTCGTAGAGGGCGTTAATTACGTAGTCGGCATGTTCAGCACCCTCTCCGAGATCTTCGAGGTTGATAACTGCAGCGGACGTGTCTCGGAGCTGTCGAACGTATTTGCTCGCGGTATCGAGCACATCAATAAAGATGATATCTGGCTCAATGTTGTTAATGTACTCGAATCCATCTCCACTCTCAACAGTAACAACATCGAATTCCGTTGATTTCAGTTTCTCAACCCCTCCCTCGTACTTGTTATCAGTTACGAATGTTACCCTCCCCTCTAGCATGTTCAGAAGCTCGCGTGCGAGTGTGATACATCGGTAAATATGACCCATCCCGATCTCGTTGCCTCCATCAACCCGGAATACGATCTCCGGGCCTGCTTTAATCTTCTCTGCCAGCCAGAAATCAACCAGTGTATCTACCTCAAACGCCGACCTCCGATCCGTTACAATGTATGATGGTGTGTCCCCAACTCGGTCGCCTGCAGCGAGAATAGATCGATTTGTTACGTATATTGATCCTGTCTCGCGGTAGAGCGGTTCGAGCTCTGATCGGAGTTCTCGTTCCTCGTGAAACGGTTCGAGATGATCGTTAGATGTCCGCCAAAAGAATGCCCGTTCTTCGACGACACTGATGATCGCGTGTCGCCCGTTGTCTTCGTATTTCCGTATGGCTGCATCGATGTCTTCTGGTCGTGTGAACGGGACATTCGGCTGAAGGATAACTAACGGTCTCTCGTCCGATATCTCGTAGCCTTCCTCTATGAGTTCTGTGATGGCGTGATCGATGACCTCGTTGAGCAGCACGTCGGCTTCGGAGAGCTCAGGAGGCCTGAGAAACGGGGCTTCCGCGCCATAGCTTTTCGAAATCTCTGCCAGTTCTTCACTCTCCGTCGACACTATCACATCATCTATTCTCCGGGCTTCGAGCGCGGAATTGATTGTGTGTGCGACGAGCGGGGTTCCGTTGATTGTCTTGAAATTTTTTTTTGGTAGTCCGGTCGAAATACCGCGAGCAGGAATCAAACAGAGAGGATCTAGCATACGTAATCCTGATTTGTCTCTCAGTACATGATAAATATTCCTACTACCTCTCTTGCTCAGGATTGAATAACCTAATAAGAGCAACTGTTTCGGGCAGTAGTAGTTAGAGACTAGATAACAATGTTCAGATGAAATATTAGATTCATAGGCACTGTCTAGTTAAGCTAGTTTGAGAAGTGAGCAGGTCGTTGCGATAATTGGTCAAAATGCTCGCAGACCTGCTCAGCGAGTCGTTAGCGGTGGATTATCAAGAATGTTGGGAGCGTGAGCGGACGGCGACACCCGTTAGGGTGTTCGCCGTCCAGCTCCACGCGACCGGCTGTTCACTTAGAGAAACAAAAGAGATTCTTCGATTGTTAGGCGTTCAACGCTCTCATCAAGCAATTTGGCAGTGGGTACATCAGATAGCTGACAGCGGTCACAATCCGCCTGAGGCGCAGCCGAAGCGGGTTGCCGTAGACGAGACCGCTGTCAAAATCAATGGAGAGTGGTCTTGGCTGTATGCTGCAATAGACATCGAGACAAAATTGATTCTTGATGTCGAGTTGTTCGGACGACATGGTACCGATCCGGCTGCGGCGTTCCTCCATCGACTGACCGAGAAACACGACCTCTCCGAGGCCGTTTTTCTCGTCGATGGCTACGGGTACCAGACAGCCCTCGCTCGATTAGGCTTAAGCGGTCGGCTTGACTACGTCAAGCGAAACCTCATCGAAAAATGGTTTCACACGATCAAAATGAGGATCGACCGCTTCCATAATTCATGGGTGGGCAGTCATGGATGCGTCCGTGAGTGGTTAATGCAGTTTGCACAATACTACAACTTTCAGCGACCGCATCAAGCTCTTGATGGACGAACACCAGTTGAGGAGGTTATCTAGACAGTGCCGGTTTTAACAATTTCTAGATTTGTTGAGAAGAAGGGGCTATCACATGCACTCGAAGCAATAAATATCGCTAGAGAAGAAATGCCTAATCTTGAATATCATATCATTGGGTCTGGAGAGCAGAAATCAGAACTCACACAAAAAGTGAAGGAATTAGAGATATCTCAGAACGTAAATTTCCTTACTAACGTAAGTGACGAAAGATTAATTTCTGAACTTGATAGTGCACGTTGCTTTCTGCTACCCTGTGTGATCGCTGAATCAGGAGATCGGGACGGGATACCTGTTGCAATGATGGAAGCAATGGCAATGAAAACACCCGTGATTTCTACAACCATTTCTGGAATCCCTGAGCTGGTCGATCACAAACAAAGCGGATTGCTGACTGAACCAGGTGATGTAGAAGCGACAGCTGACGCATTGATTTCGTTGCTTGGAGACACTTCAAAATGGGAATCGTATGGAGAGGAAGCTCGCAAAAAAGTAGTTACCGACTTTAATATTGAAAAGGAAGCAATGAAGCTCGAACAAACTTTTAAGAATGCACGTGCAGAATCTGAATGAAATATATGTTAATTGATGTGATTTGGGGTTCTGCGAGTTGTTCTACAATTTGTGCATCGTGTTTAGTTCTTGTTCCTAAGCTAATTCCTCACTATCCTGATGAACAACGAAGGTACCTACTTAGTTTGATTATCTCCTAATCGGTTAGAGCTTGTCTAT
>Ga0136583_1000375_pt1 | contig 11788 bp, 9 predicted proteins | sample AntDeeMetagen397_FD_104792 | JGI IMG/M metagenome (GOLD analysis project Ga0136583, IMG submission 104792) | Saline lake microbial communities from Deep lake, Antarctica - Metagenome #397 | ecosystem: Environmental > Aquatic > Non-marine Saline and Alkaline > Saline | place: Antarctica: Deep lake... | reverse complement strand
CTTTCTTAGCATCTTCTTCGCTGTTGTAGTCGTCGTGAAGGAATACATCCATTGCTGGTGTTTTAGGATTCCTTCTTGCATCTACAATCTCGATCAATCTTGGCAGTCCTGCTGTAAGTGAGACCTGTGCGGCTCCAGCTGCGTGGTATGTTTCCATAGTTAGCTGTGTTGCCGGTTCTGCAAGTGACTGTGCTGCTACTGCTCCGATAGATTCTCCAGGCTCGTATTGCATTTTCTGGTATCTTTCGAGCAGCTTCTTCTTTTGTTCTTCGGAAAGATCATCTCTTTCCCTGTATTTTGGTGGTAGTTCTTTCCGTCTTTCCTTCCAGTTAAGTTGTTCTGTCATTTTTGAGTCACCTCTAGTTGGTCTCAATCTCTGTCGAGATTATACCTCTGTCAGATTTTTGTGGGTCAATCCCGTCTTCTCCAGCTCTGAACTGGATGATATCTCCCTGTGCGTTCCGAACTGTCTGGTCTTCACGTACTGTAAGTTCCTGTAGAGAGTTAGATACTCTACGATACATGTATCCGGAAGTCTTGGTTCGGAGCGACTTGTCCATCAGTGCCTTTCTCTGAGACATCTGGTGGAAAAACATTTCCTGTGCGTCAAGTCCTTCTAGAATGCTTGATGATACAAATCCTTTTGATTTCGGACTTAGCTCTCCCTTCTTGAAGTGGGAGGTAGTTCTTTCTTTGTATCCTCTGTTAATTCTCTGATCTCTTACAGAGTTCTGTCCAAGAAGTCCTGCCATGGTTGTAACGTTTTGCATTGAACCACGAGCTCCTGAGTCTGCCATGATGTAGGCAGATGACTCTGAAGTAACGTTGTCGGAGATAATGTCTCCAATATCTGTGAAGACGTTGTTCAGGGTCTGTGTGATTCTTATCTCTCTAGTCTCATCTAGAGTTTTACCTGTGATAGGTTCCATCTTTCCGTCTTTGTAGTCCTGAACTACGTCTTGTGCGTCTTCGACAGTCTGATCTACTAGTTCTCTGATTTTCTTTGTTGCTTCATCTGATACTTCTAAGTCCTCGATGCTGATGGAGAATCCTCTTCTTGTGAGGAATACTGCTCCAATTCTTGAAACTCTGTTAAGGAACTCTGCGACTTTATCGCTTCCATACTCGATTTCAAGCTGCTGGATGATTTCTCCACCGTAGTCTCCAAGTGCATCTTCGTCTAGAACTCCTTTGACAAGCTGTCCATCTTCAATTACTACTTCGTCGTCTTCTCCTCCGTTAATTGTTAACGATATATCGTCAGGGATGAACATAGATACTAGTTCTCTTCCTGAGATTGTTTCCTTGCCTTCAGGAAGTGTTTTATCATGTTCTCCTGCTTCTGCTAGAAGATTGAATGCTTTCTCTCTGGAAACTTCCATATCCGGCTGTGTTAGTAGGTAAAGTCCGGATACATAATCCTGAAGCATACCAAGGATTGGTCCTCCCATCTTTGGAGACTTGGCGTGTTCCTGTACTTTCATCAGCTCTTCTGCTTCTGCACGTGCCTCTTCTGTCTGTGGAACGTGAAGGTTCATCTCGTCCCCGTCGAAGTCTGCGTTGTAAGGTGCACAGACGTTAGGATTGATTCTGAATGTTCTGTATGGTAGTACACGAACTTCGTGTGCCATGATAGACATTCTGTGAAGTGAAGGCTGTCTGTTGAACAGAACAGTATCTCCATCCTGTAGATGTCTTTCTACTTCCCATCCCTCTCCTGGTTCGATCATCTCTTTCAGATCTTCCTGATTTTCGTCAGTAAGTCTTCGTCTTCTGCCGTCAGGCTGGAAAACATAGTTCATTCCAGGATGGTTTTCTCTTCCGTTGTCGATCCATGTCTTAACTTCATCGATGTTTTCTTCAGTTACTCTTCTCTTGATTGTGAGTTTCTTTGCAATCTGGTATGGTACACCGACTTCGTTGATTCCAATGTTTGGATCAGGGTTGATTACTGTTCTGGATGAGAAGTTCACACGTTTTCCGATAAGGTTCTGTCGGAAACGTCCTTCCTTTCCTTGAACTCTTTCAATTAGTGATTTTAGTGACCGGCCGGATCTGTGTCTTGCTGGTGGGACTCCAGACATGTCGTTGTAAAACAGTGTTGAGACGTGGTACTGTAGAAGCTCCCAAAGATCGTCGATAATGAAATCTGGTGCTTCGATCTCAATGTTGTTCTGAAGTCTCTTGTTGATCCGGATAATATCTACTAGTTTGTGTGTGATATCGTCTTCAGATCTTTCTCCTGTCTCCAGTGTAATACTTGGTCTCATTGTTACTGGAGGTACAGGCACGTGTGTGATAACTAGGTCTTCAGGATTTCCTCCTGCAACTCCTAGCTTTGCTGCGATATCTTCTGGGATCTGGGAAAGTCTCTCCCGGATCTCGTCTGGTTTGATCTCTTCGCCGTCCTGTCTGAACGTGTAAGGCTTATCGATCTTGATATCAGAAACTTCTTCCCCTGTTTCAGGGTCTTCTGTCATCCGGTTGGATTTTCTTAATGCCTTGTCTTCATCCTTTAGAAGGCATGTTACATCTCCGTTTTCGTTGATATTTGTGAATCTCAGAAGGTTTCTGATCTTCTTTGCATGTAGTACGTGTACTATAGGTCTGGAGAGTGTGATAATTCCGAATCTTCCCTTGTCGTCTCGGGTTCCACCCTGTACGCTTGGATCTATAACCCCAAGTTCTGGGTCCATTACCCCGTCTTCTACAGGGTATCCGTCAGCGTCGTATACTTCCGCCTTGTTGATCTCCTTTACTGCCATTCTCTGAAGTTTTTCTGGGCTTAAAATTCCGAAGTCAATACTCTCAATTTCTCTTGTCATTTTGAATGCACCTCTATTCCTCTTCCTCGAGGTTGAGTTCCGTGTCGATCATCATGGATTTTAGCTCGTTCATCAGGAGCAAGAATGCGTGTGGTACTTCGGTTTCTCCGAAGTCTCCATTTGAACCATCTGGTTTGACTACTTCTCCTTTCTCTTCATCGTAGAAACCAATCTCTCCTGTATGTTCATCGACATGAAGTCTTGTTCCGTCAGCTCCAAACCTTTCTTTAAGCAATAGGCTTGCTCCGTGTCCTACAAAGACATCTTTTTCCATCTCTCCGAGTCTTAGTCCACCTTCTTGGCTTCTTCCTTCGGTTGGCTGTTTGGTTAGAAGTGTTACAGGTCCACGTCCTCTTGCGTGGATCTTGTCTCCAACCTGATGGTTGAGCTTCAGGTAGTATCCTGGTCCGATTAGAATATCTGCTTCCATCTTTTCTCCTGTTATTCCATCATACATGGTTTCTTTACCACTTCTCTGGAATCCAAGTTCTTCGAGCTGGTCTCTGAGATCGTCTTTGTCTTCAGAGTGGAATGCGGTTCCGTCAACTTTGTCACCGCGCATAGCTCCTACTTTGCCTCCGATGATCTCGATCAGCTGTGAAACTGTCATACGGCTTGGGATAGCGTGAGTAGATAGAATCATGTCAGGTGTAACTCCCTGTTTTGTGAAAGGCATGTTCTCTTCCTCTACTACCATTCCGATAACCCCTTTCTGTCCGTGTCTTGTAGCAAACTTGTCTCCAAGCTCTGGGATCCTATAATTTCTTAGTTTCATTTTGATGAGCTTGTCGCCTTCACCGGTTTCGGAAACCATGACTTTATCTACTTTTCCGGTTTCTCCGTGTCTTACTGTTAGTGAGGTTTCTCTTCTGTCTGCAAGACCCATCTTTACTTCTTCTCCACCGCCTGATCCAAGGAACTTAGGTGGTGAGGTCTTACCAACTAATACGTCGTCTGAAACAACATCTGTCTCAGGATTAATTATTCCGTCCTCGTCAAGATGATTGTAGTCTTCTTCACTTCTGTATCCTCTGACGTCTTTGTCTGGGATGCCGATTTCGTCTTTCTGTCCTCCCCAGAATCTCTGTGCTTCTGTCTTGTAAGTTCTTGTGTAAATAGATCTTCCAATACCTCTGTCGATCGAGGCTTTGTTCATTATAACTGAGTCCTCGATGTTGTAGCCATCGTAAGATGCAAGTGCTACAACCATGTTCTGTCCGATCGGATGGTTCTCAACAAGTGAATCGTATGTCTGTGTCTCTACGATCGGCTGTTGAGGGTAACTCAGTACGTTTGCGTTAGTATCGAATCTCTGATGGAATTCTCTTGTAGGCATTCCAATTCCCTGTCCGGACATCTTTGCTCCGAAGTTAACTCTGTCTCCTCTGTTGTGGGAAGGAAATACTGTTAGTGAGGCTGAGAATCCGTGTGTAATTGCTGGATCGATCTCCATGTGAGTATGTTCATCTGTTACTTCATCTTCATCCATCGCAACATAAGCGTTTTCCTCTTCTTCCGCATCAAGGTAGTCAATAACTCCCTGTTCCTCAAGATCCTGAAGAGTAATATCTCCGTCTTCAAGCTGTTTTCTCTGTTCGTCTGTCATCTGGGCTTCTCCGTCAACGACCGCAATGACAGGTCTCTGGACTCTTCCAGCATCGGTGTTAATTCTTATCTCGTCTTTGTCTTCGGCATAATAAACACCTACTTCTTTATCGATTTCACCACTTCGTCTCTTCTCGACAAGTGAGTCCTGAATGTCTCCAGGCTCTTCGATTTCATCTAGAATTTCTCCGTCAAGGAATACCTTTGTCATTAGAAAATCACCTTCTGATTTTCTGTTTGAGTGTTTGTGTTCATATTATCCATTTTGATCACCGTGCGTCAACTCCCTGTTCTTCAAGTTTTGCTTTGAGAGAGTTCTTTTCCATCTCGCTCATTCCTGTTGAAACGTTCGCGGACATAGCGAGGTGGGTTCTGAGTCCGATGTTCATACCTTCAGGTGTCTTAATTGGGTCAATTCTACCCCACTGTGTTGGGTGTAGGTCTCTTGCCTCGAAGTGCTGTCTCTCGCTTGAAAGCGGTGAAACAACGTTTCTGAGGTGGGAAAGTGTCTTGATCCTGTTTCCTCTGTCAAGTCTCTGACAGATTCCTGTACGTCCTCCTACCCAGTTACCTGTTGCCATAGCTCCCATGATCTGTTTTGTGAGAGTGTCTGAAACAATTGTAGACTGAAGTGAAGGTAATCGTCCTCTTTTAGCTGATTTTCTGAAATTATACTTCATTCTTGCGAGCAGACCCCATTTTCCTAGGAATACAGATCTAAACTGCATCTCAAGTAGCTCTCCTGCAAGGTTAAGCCGCTTGTTCGCATAATGATCCATGTCGTCTTCGCTGATGTCTCCTTTACCTAGTGCAATTGTGTTTCTGATTAGGGTTGCTAGGAACTCTGCCTTTTGTTCTCTTACTTCTGGTTCCTGTCCTAGATGTGGTAGAAGATATTTATCTAGAATTGAGTCAACTCTTTCTTCTATGTCGTTTGTAACTCCTGCCTTACCTGCTACGAACTCGTAAGCTTCTTCCTTATTTGAAGCTCCAGTCTCGTAAATGTTCAAGTAAACATCGGAGGCATAATCTTCTCCGATTGCTTCTACGATTTCCTTGTCTGTCTCGTATCCAAGTGCTCGGATAAGTGCGACTGCTGGAGTCTTCTTTACGTTAGCAAATGAAATATTTACAACATCCTTGTCTCTTCTTAATACGTGTCTTTGAACGTAACCGGAGTTTTCGGAGTTAATCCTACAGACCTGTTCTCCATCATCGTCCTGGTAGATTGGCTTATTGTCAACCATTTCCTCCATCGCGATTATGGTTTTTTCTGATCCGTTGATAATGAAATATCCGCCTGGATCTTCAGTGTCTTCTCCTGCATCTCTGAGTTCTTGATCATCCATTTCTGAGGTCCAACATAGGTCTGATCCGACCATAACTGGAATCTCTCCAATTGTGACTTTCTCGGATTCCTGCTGGATTCCTTCGAAGATCGGTGTCATTGTGACTTTGATCTCAGACGAATATGTTAGATCTCTCATTTTAGCTTCTTTAGGCTTAATATCTCTTACAGAACCATCTGCTTCGTTAATCTGAGGTCTTTCGATCTCAACACCAACAATTTTAATTACAAGTTCTTCTCCGTCAGGTAGTTCTGGCTTGATTTCTCCTACCTCGTTTAGAATAGCCTGGACTCGTTCTTCAACAAATCGGTTGTATGAGTCGATCTGGTGTTTGACAAGGTTACGATTGATCAGTTGGTCTAGGAACTCTCTCTGCATTAGTTAGTCACCTTTAAGCTTCTACAACTCTTCTGTAGTAGACAGATTCTCCAGCTGTTGGACTGTCTCTTAGAATTTCGATTACATCGCCGACTTCAATATTGTCTTTGTTCTTCAATGCGGCATCTGTACGCTCTATTTTAGGGAGATTCTTCTTTTCGGTATCATATGTTTCAAGAACCTCTTCAATTTCATCTTCGTCAAGTTTTCGATGTTCGGGAACTGCCTCGTGGTCGTTTATTTTCATGGCCATGTTATCAATATCCTCGCACAATGTGATTGGGTTGCAGAAGCTACACGTAGAAAGACTCGGGCAAGTTTTAAATAGGTGGTGCGGGGAAACCGAAAGATATTAAATGGGGTTCTGACAATTGTCTGGTTTCGGCCCTCAGAACTTGACGCTTGAATTCTTTCTCATGCTTTGGGTGCTTTTACCTACTATAATATGGTCTAGTAGTTCGATCCCGATTTTGTTTCCTATTTCGATCAGTTCTTTTGTGGTCTCAATATCTCTCTGAGTTGGCTCTGGGTTGCCCGAAGAGTGGTTGTGTGCTAAAATCATCGCAGAACTATTGTGTTTCAACGCCAGTCGATAGATTTTCTGAGGTCGGAAAGATACAGCACTGACTTCACCTTCAAACTCTTTTTCATGGAGAAGCTGGTTTCCTGATGAAAGCAAAAAATAATCTGGCTTTCTCTTTTTCCAGAAATTTCATGTCCTGAAGCCGGTCTTTGACATCTGAACACGAGGCAATTTTTTCTTTGTTCTCATTTTGCATTCTCAAAGCTAGTTCGCCGATCGCTTTTAGTTGTCCGGCTTTAACTGTTGAGACACCTCCAAATTCTTTGAGATCTTCAGCTGATCGCTATGATAATGATGACAACGAATAAGGTATGAGATAGAACTCTATGGATATTGGTTAATTGTTTAAGAGTTCATATTCAGGAGTTTCTGTATGGAAAAACTTTTGGAAAACCCTGAGTTTTCTGAAGCTGTTGAGGTACTGGAAGAATATCTTAGAAGAGAATACACTGTTCAAGTCAATGGTCTATGTACTGTCAACTATCAGGGAAGAGCCAAATCTAAGCTTGATAGAGGAGAACGTTTAGTCATAAAGAAACAGGATTCTGCTCTCTTAGTTCATGGACCGGATAATTACCAGCCAAAAAACTGGCAGCCTGAAGTAGATCGCTGGAAGGTCAAATCAGATGAAAAAGAACTCTTAGTTAAAGCCAGTAGAACAAACCCGGATGAAGTAGTCGAGATCAGGTTTGAGAAAATTGATCTTGTAACTGTCAATCAGCTAGTTGATAAATCGGATCTGAAGATCCGCGGGCATGAAGTCGATATACACGAATCAATTGAAGATGAACCTGAAATCGTAGAGGATGAATTAACTGTAATTGAGAGGGAAAAGGAAACTCCAGCGGGTTTTATTGATGTATTTGCCAGGGATAAAGAAGACAACTATGTCGTAATTGAAGTTAAGAGAAATCCTGACTATAATACGGTTTTACAACTCCAGCGTTATGTGGACGAGATTGAAGAAGAATTTTCAGGTGAGATAAGAGGTATTCTGGTAGCGCCCAAGATCACTGATAAAATACTCAGCTATCTTGAAGACCGGGATCTTGAGTTTGTGGAGATAAAGATGGAAGATGTAATCTCAAGCTATGAAGCGATTGATAACTCTCAGAAAGGTCTAAGCGATTTTGGAGCCGAATATAAGATAGAAAAATAGAGAGATTAGAATTCTTTTTGAATCTAGTATATTTCTGCTTAATCAAGATCAAAAAGTTTCCTATCTAAAAACTGGTTGTATGTGCGGAATAACCGGAGCTGAAAATCACGAAACTGTGGAAAAAATAATGAACCGCCTTGGACATCGTGGTTCAACATCCGAACACCAGAGAAAACAAAATTTCAGTTTCGGACACTGTCTACATTCGGTAGTAGGAGAGGTAAAACAACCTCTAGAAGCAAAAGGGGTTGTTATAGCAAACTGCGAGATATACAATTGGAAAGAACTAGCCAACAAATACAGTTTAGAAGTAGGAAACGATGCAGAAATTTTACTTGAGCTACTGGATATAAAAGGAATAGAAGCTTTGGAAGAGCTTGACGGAATCTATGCTTTTGCGTATCTCCATGATTCCGAGCTCATTATCGCACGTGATATATTAGGAGTGAATCCTGTATGGTACTCGGAAGATCCTTTTGTGTTCGCTTCAGAAAAACAGGCATTAGAAAAACAGGGTCTAGAAGCTAAAGAGCTTCATCCACGCCAGATACTAAAATATGATATAGAAAACAAAGAACTCAGTTTTGAACAAAGAGATTTCTTTGAAATTAATGTAGATGAGCAGAAGAATCTGAATGAAGCCGCTGAAGAGATCAAAGATCTTTTCATTGAAGCCGTTGAGAAAAGAGTTCCTGAAGGAGATCTTGGACTTTTGTTCTCAGGAGGGGTGGATTCGACCCTGATTGCAGCTACACTTCAACATATTGGTAAAGAGTTTACGGCCTATACTTCAGGAATTCAACACGGTAACGTTAATGCACCCAGAGATCTTAGATGGGCCAAAGAAATCGCACAGGAAATGGATATCGAACTCGAAGTTCACGAATCTAATCTAGAAGAAGTAGAAAAAGTATTACCGAAGACAACAGATTGGATTTCTTCAAGTTCTGTGGTTAAAAACGGTGTAGCTCTTCCTTTCCACTTTGCTTTATCTGGAGATGAAAAAGTTGTGATGTCAGGTCTTGGAAGCGAACAGCTCTATGCAGGATATCATCGACAGCAGGGCTATTTGAACAAAGAATGTCTTTCCGGTCTCAGAAGGGTTTTTGAAGGCGATCTTTACCGGGATAATGTTATCAGTTTTAGGAACGGCTATGAGCTTAGAATTCCGTTTCTAGACCATAATTTAATCGAGCACGCACTTACGATACCGGAAGAATACAAGGTAAAAGACGAGTATAGGAAGTATGTTTTGAGGAAAGCTGCTGAGAAACTCGGTGTACCCGAAAAGGTTGTCTGGCGGAAAAAGACAGCAGCCCAGTATGGAAGCAATTTTGATAAGGCGATCGACAGATTGACAAAAAATAACGGTTTTGATCACAAACAGGCATATCTGAATTCTTTCAGAAAACAACCTAACAGAAAACTAGCAGCTTTAACTTCTGGAGGTAAAGACTCGAAAGCTGCACTTTACAGAATGCAGAGAAGAAATAATGAAATTAGGTGTCTTGTTACTCTAAGATCTGAGAACAAACACAGTTACATGTTTGATTCGAAAAAAGAAAAGTCCGATATCCAAAAACAGGCAGAAACACTTGAAATTCCGCTTTTAATTCAGGAAACTGCTGGAGAGAAAGAAAAAGAACTCGAAGATCTAAAAGAAGCTATGTATAGAGCAAAGAAACAATATGGTGTCGAAGGAGTTATAGCAGGTGCTCTGGCATCAACGTATCAACGTGACCGTGTTGAGAAAATTGCAGAAGAAATAGGTCTAAAGGTTTTTGCACCTCTATGGCAGGAAGATCAGGAAAGATACATGCACTGGCTGATACGGGAAGGTTTCGAAGTCGAGATCACATCTGTTGCTGCCCGAGGACTTGATGAAACCTGGGAAGGCAGAGTTTTAGATAAAGATTCTGTAGATGAGTTAATTGAACTCTCTAGAGAGTACGGTTTCAATGCGGCTGGTGAAGGCGGAGAGTATGAAACCAAAGTTATTGGTTTCCCTTAGCACTCTATCTTTCAAGCAATTGGTTTAGAGTCTCTGTTGAATGAAGTTCTTCCGATAGTACAATACCTAGAGCATACTGGTATGCCTCTTTTACATCATCAAATTCATTGTTCTCAAGTTCTATAGGGTTTCCATATTTCCCTACTTGGTGGTCTTCAGCCTGAAACTCGGGAGATATACCTTCATGTTTGATTTTGTATAGGACCTTAAAGTCCCAATCTTCTTTCTCATTTTGGTCATGTTCTATGTAGAGAACTCCTTCGCCTCCGGCTTCAACACCCCAGTTAAATGGTTTAGAACGGTAAAGATCGTCAGCAGACTCCACAGTGGAAAATTCACGCGAATATGATTTGGTGTGCCAAGATTTAACGTATTTTTCTTCAGAACTTTTTGTTTTAGCTGATGTTCCCAGAGTTATCCCCTGGATAATAATTTTGTGGAAACTCAGTTTTTAATCTAACTCAAGCTTGATTTTTTAGATCAGAAATGTCAGAACAAATGCAACCAGTATTGATGCTGTTAGCAGCGCCTGTATGATTGCCGAACCGAGAACTCCAATGGTTGCATAGACCGCTGCCTTTGTGCCCTTAGTCGAATCTCCATGAATCATGTATTCTCTGAAAAACACTGTGGCTGCTACAGCCAGAGCGAGACCTATAGGGCCACCAAGGAAGAAAAATCCTAATACGCCAGCTAATCCGGCCATTAGACTTGTCTTGTTTGAGGCACCTCCATACTTTGCAGCGATTGATCCTGCGAACCAATCGGTTGCTAGAGCAAAGATACTTGTTAAACCGGCGAAAGCCGTGAAAATGATGCTAGGATCTTCTGTCATGAAAAAGTATACTCCAACTCCAATTAATGAGAAAAGTGCTCCGGGCATCATAGGCACTATACTGCCGATTATACCTGTTATAAGAAGGATTAACGCCAGCAGGATTGACAGTTCCATGTCTCAATCTAAAGTATCCAGATTTATATTCGGTAGGTCCACCCACGTATTTGAAGCTCAGAGAACGCTACAGCAGTATTTACAGCTATAATTATTTAGTCAATATAGATCAATGAAGCCGTGAAGCTAGCTTTTGAAACAAGAGCAACCCATCTCAGAATGCTGGCAAAATACAATTTTATGCCGGACATTTCAAGAACAAAAGAGGCTGGCATGGGTTACTCGTCTAAGCAGAAATCGGTTGTTCGATCGAAGTCAATTAATTCTTCCATGCAAAGCCGAAAATAGAGAAAGCCAAGAATTTCTGAGATTCTATGATGCTTTCAAGAATCAACTTGCTTCGGAAGCGGTGTAGTCCTTTATCTTATCCGCCGCCAGACCTAAGACCATAATAAGGTTAGGTATAACTGCGATTGAAGCAAATACCACTATAATTATTATTACTGGGTACATGCTTCCACCTCCGTCCCGGTTGCTCGAAGAAATCGTCCATTCTGACACCAGAAGTAAAAAAGTTAGTAAAGGAGACCATATGACGCTGGTAAGACTGATTACGATAGTTTTTTTCAAGTTCTTTAGATAAGATAATGCTAGCAAAACCGGGAAAGGCGAGATTAACATTACTACGCCCCCCAATAACTTGCTAGTGCCAGAATCTGGCCAACTTGAGAACTCAGATAAGAATAGGCCTCCAATAAAAACTGATAAACTTGCTAAGAGTCCTGACAAGAGGATTTTATGATCTTTTACTAGAGGTTTGAACTTTATCACAGTTAAGATTCTAACTTTTAGTTAAAAAGTATATGGTTTAGTATGGAGAAATTCTGCATTTAATTTGAACTGTAGATCGGCCTTAATTCGAACTCTGATGGAATTGAAGCTTCTTAGGCGTCCTTTAAGTCCAAGAAGTCGGAGTGGGCCAGACG
>Ga0136583_1000251_pt1 | contig 14217 bp, 18 predicted proteins | sample AntDeeMetagen397_FD_104792 | JGI IMG/M metagenome (GOLD analysis project Ga0136583, IMG submission 104792) | Saline lake microbial communities from Deep lake, Antarctica - Metagenome #397 | ecosystem: Environmental > Aquatic > Non-marine Saline and Alkaline > Saline | place: Antarctica: Deep... | reverse complement strand
TAGCTGTCCACGGTAGGTTGACAGCCTGTTCATCCGCCATAGCTGTCCACGGTAGGTTGACAGCCTGTTCATCCGCCATAGCTGTCCACGGTAGGTTGACAGCCTGTTCATCCGCCGTAGCTGTCCACGGTAGGTTGACAGCCTGTTCATCCGCCATAGCTGTCCACGGTAGGTTGACAGCCTGTTCATCCGCCGTAGCTGTCCACGGCAGGTTGACAGCCTGTTCATCCGCCATAGCTGTCTGGCGCGAGTCTGAAAGCGTGGGTCTTTCTGCTTCCTGACGTGCTTCCTGATCGTCCGAACATTTGTCATCGTCACTGAACAGGTTGATGACCCAATCCGGCAAGATGTTCATCATCAAGCCTTTGATGTAGTTCGTCACCGTGTCCCACATGCCAATTATGCCGTCAAGCATGTCCTGGAACATGCCACGCACCCAATCAACCCACGCTTGGAAGGCACCTGCCAGCTTGTCGAAGGCAATCATGAAGCCTTCCACCATCAGGCCAGCAACGGCCTTCATGATGGCTCCTGCACCTTCCGCCAGGGTGGTGAACAACCTGGTGAACAACCCTAGCGCAAACTCCACCATGGACGCCATGGCATCACCGATGTGCTCCCACGCCGCGCCGAAGTCACCTTGAATGATGGCAACAACGGCTTTGAATATGGATCCGATAGCGTCAACAGCCGGGGAGAACACTTCGATCATCAGTGCAACGGTTTCTTCCACCACTGCCACAATGGCTTGAAGCGCGGGGCGAATGTCGATGCCGAAGAACGATTCGAAGAAGTCAGCGATGACGGACTCGCCACCCTGGAAGGCAACAATCAGGTCATCAATAATCAGGATCGCCCCAAGGATGGCAGCAGTCCAGAGCACAAATGGTGAGAGGATGATGCTCATGACGCCACCGAAACCGATGGCCGCTACCTTGGCGATAGCGAAGCCAGCCGCCACAGCCGCGAAGATGGGCCACATGCGTTCCAGCATACCCATGGTGGATACCACTACTTCACCCAGCCAGTTCAGACCGTTCATGATCAGGTCTTGGTTGGCTTCCAGCAGGTTTACAAACCGGTCAACAAGGTCTTCCATCATAGGCGCGAAGCCCACGGCAACCATGTTCTGGATACCCTGCATGCCGAATCGCAGAGTGGTCAGTGAGTCGTTATAGCTGGCAACTGCCTCGCCCTGTTCTTGAGTCACCACGCCAAGACGCTGCGCACGGGCACGCAGACCTTCCACTTCCTCACTGGTGAGGGACAGAAGCTGAATCATGGAAGGATCGATGCCCAGCTTGTCCAGCACGTTCATGCGCTCAGATTCACTCATGCCCGCCATGGTGTCGGTAAGCTCCAGCATCACCTGATCAGCCGCCTTGATCTCCCCGTTAGCGTCACGGAAAGAGATTCCAAGGTTCTCCACGACTTCCTTCGCGGGACCAGTGCCAAGCTGCTCAAACTCACCGATGCGCTTGGTCATCTCACGCACGGATGCGGACACCGCGTCCAGGCTGGAACCGTTCACCGACGCGGCATAACCCAATTCTTGAATGGACTCCAGTGATACCCCTGTTTCTCGGGATAGCTGCACCATGGGGTCAATGGTGTTGAAGATGGAATTCGCCCACGCGAACATTGCACCGGAAGCAGCGGTGATACCCGCTGCCACTCCGGCAAGCAACTTGATGGAACTGTCCAGCCCGGTATTGAACTCACGTTGCGGTCGCAAATCGCCTTGGAAGCTGAACCGAGTAACTACCTCATTTACGACCGCCATTGCGCGATTGCTCCAACTTATGATGATCAATGTCTGCTGTGATCATCTCAAATTCCACAATGTCCAGCAGCTCAGACGTGTCCAGTTCTTGCAGCTCCTTCAGTGTACCGTACCCGGCCTTCACCAGCGCCAGGTACGTGAACATTTCATCGCTTACATTGGTTTTTTGGATGAAGTTTTCTGAGCCGGGACGCCGGGGGATTGCGAGCCTGTAGCGCTCGCGGGCATAAAAGGGTAGCTGATCACCGCCAGAGCCGTACTGACGAATGTCAGATAGTCCTGAGGGTAGTCTTCCCAATGGTTCGGCAGCTTCGCCAGCAGGCTGTCATCAATGCTGACGCTGGATTCAATGATCTTCTCCACGTTCTTGAATCGCGGGTCATCCAGAAAGCTGAAGTCCTGACGCTGGATATCACGTTGGATGGATGAAAAGAACGCGAACACGCTTCGTCGCTGCTGATGACGCATCTCCAGGAAGTGGTATTCACGACCATTAATCTCGGCAAAGCCGTCATCATAGACGGCTTTGATCATCTCCATGCCTTGTTGCTCTTGCTGTTCCATGTGCTACTCCTTAAATGTTGCGCTTGCCGCGACGGAAACGGATGACGTATTCCATCTGCCCATTGCCATCCTGGTTGTTCTTGGTGTCAGTCGGCAGGGTGGTCACGCTACCGGCTTCCAGCGTCCATGATTCGGTGAACTCCTGACCGTCACGGAAGAATATCTCCTTCACGCTGCCGTTGATCACCACAGGTTCTTCACTGTTGATCCACCCGGTCAACAGCACATCATCAGCGCCGTACTTCTGCACCCGAAAGGTGAGGTCATAGACGTTACCGTCCATGCGCTTATTGATGTTCACACCGGTCTGTGTGTTGACGTGCCCCGTCAGCGGATTGATGGGGGCCAGGGTCAGGAAGTCGCCTTCACTGAACTGAGTGATGCCTGCACCATTCAGAATCAGCGACGTGCTATCAGCGGCGAGTGCGATAGTGCTCATGTGTCAGCCCCTTACAGGTTGAAGTTGATAATGATATCCACTTTGTGGATCGCACCGGCATTCTTCACCGCTGCCTGCAATACTGGAGATTTACGCTCTTGACGGTCGGACTGAGGCTGATCAGCCAGGCTGCCAGCCAGCCAGTAGAAGCCGTCTTCCTCAATGGCCCGGTTGAAGACTTCGATGTTGCCGAAGCTGTCAGGGCTGGACCATGTACCCGGTGCGAACACGCCCGCACGCACAAAGCCGCGTGTGGTCTTCTCACCCTGGTCAACAAGCTGCTGGACACCCCGGCGAGTCTGGGGAATCTTGGTGCCTGTCAGCGATAGCAGGTTGAACATGTCAGTCTGCACCGCGTCCACGAAGGCAGTGAGGTTGTAGACATTATCCACGAAGTCATTGGCGGGGCTGGTCAGAACAACCGGCACGTCCTTCACGCTGGTGTAGATATCCAGACCCACACGGTAGGCTGAATCAATTTCCGTCTGGCTGTATTCCTCAGCCGGAACAGACAGCGTTTTCAGGTTCATGGTGATGGCGGTGTTCTCGGCGTTGAAGTTCACTGTGTGCGCCCGCGCCATGTAGGTCACTGCCAGCTTGCGGTTACCTGCTTTGCTGTACAGGCAGCGGAACTCATTCTGACTGGCAAGACGCACCTGCCACACCGGGTTATCGGTGGATACTTCCAGGTAGGTTGAACCGCTGAAGACGTTGTAGACCAGCACGGAGTTTGCGCCTGCCCATGCGGCGATGGTCGGCACTTCCGCATCCAGCACGTGGTCAATGAAGCACACGCCCTTGAAGTTCACTTCCGCCTTGACGGCGCTTAGACCTTCCAGCTTGTCTTCAACCGCCAACACTTCTTCATCGGCACCCTGCACCAGAGACGCGCCAGAGCCGTCAGACAGCGCCAGAATGTCACCGATGAACTCGCCTGCACCCTCAGGGGTGAAATAACCCAGCGTGGACGTAGCGCCCGTGGTGCTGCTGGTCAGGATGAATCGACCGTTCACGTGCTCGAAGGTGGCACCGGTCAGTTCGGTATCGATGATCTCAGCAACGTCATCGAAGCTGATGGCAGTGCGGAAATCCAGGCTTGCAACCGTCTGTTCAACACCATCGACTTCAACAATGAAGGAACCGTTGTCCACGGTGTTCAGTGTTTGCAGGGTGGACGGTTCGGAAAGCTGCACACCGGAGAGAGTCGCGGACGTAGCTGGTACGGTTTCCGCTTGCCCCCGGTAATATCCGACGATCAGGGAGCCGCCGAAGTTCACCGCGTTGGGCTGCGTGCCGAAGAAGGTGGCAGCGTACTGAGACACAGCGCTTGCAGTGCCCCAATCAGCTTCCACAGCCTGGGCGCTGCGATAAGCGCGGAAGCGCTCAGCGGATGACAGAACGCCCTGCTCACTCGTCATGAGACAGGCAACGTTCATGTTGTCGCGTGCCGCTGCTTGTCCCTCAGGAATGAGAGCGACGTTGATGATATTCGTGATACTAGCACTCATTGATAGATCCTCAATCCGACATTGTTTCAACAACCGCCGTATCAATCCTCAATACATCAAGGGTGATAGACGGGCTGTATTGAATGACAAGCTCCACTTGCACGCGGTTGCCATATTGCTGACCAGTCAGCGCCTTTACGTCAGTGATCTGATTCACACCGCCCACTGTCACAGCATATTGCTCTTGCAGGTCCAGTGATTTATCAGATTTGAGTAACAGTTGCAATTTCTCTGCGTTAGTGTATGCGTTCTCGCCAAAGAAATCTATTGTCACGGGCTGGCGCATCCTGGTGGAAAGCGTCAACTCTTCCTCAACACCGTCATAACGCTCACTTCGGGTTATCGGCTGCCCCGGTGCAAGACGATCCACCACAATGTAATCGTCGCTGAACCACTCGCGTTCCTCATTCAGTCGCCCGAAGCGAATCAGCTCTTCAGGATGGGGCAGGAGGTCGCGTATGACCAGCGCCGGCAGGATCAGCGGGTTCATGGTGTCACCTCAACCACAGGCCGCCGTGTGGCCTCGCAGACAGCCTCACAGTAGCCGTAATCCGTCCAGTCCTGCACCTCAACCACCTTGTAATCTGCACCGTTGCGCTCGACAAGCTGACCCAATGATAACAGTGTTTGACTGTGCAGGGTGATGTGAGGCTGTGACCAATCCAAGGTATCGGCATTCAGGGTGGTCTTCTTGGTGGGTTGGACCACAGCCTGCACTGTTTCACCGGTGACCACTTCCGTCTCCACGAAGTCCACCGTGGTTGCGGTGACGGTCTTGACCAGCACCGGTTGTGTCCAGCCCAGCAGGGCGCTACTGACGTTCGGCAACATTACTCGATGCCCCAAGTGATGGAATTGCGCAGGATGCCAGACCACACCAGCGGCGTTGTCTTCCCGGCTTCTTGTTTGATCTCTTTCGTGCTTTCCGCCAACGGTGCCCACTGACCATAACCGTTATTGCGGAAAGCCGCCTTGCTGATGTTGGTGGCCTTCACGCCTACAAGCTCCATGGCATCATTGGCGGATCGCTTGTCTTCCAGGACCGTCTTGAATTGCAGGCCGATGAAGTTGTTGATCTCGTCACGCTTGAGGTCGAACGGCATACGCAGGAACGAACGGGAAGGCATTTTCTCAGTGCCGTATTCATGCTGCGCACCAACCTGCATGATCGTCACACCGTCGCCATAGACCTCGCTGCCCACCTTATCGGAAGGCAGGCCCACTTTCACCGATGCATCAACTGCCCGTTCAAGTTCCTTCAGGTAGTTGTCCATCAACTTCTTGGTTTCTTCAGGTGTACTCATAAGCCCAAGCCTAGACGAAAAAAACCCCGTGGGGCGAAGTCACACAGGCGGCAACGATCAAACAAAGAAGGCACGTCTACGAGTCGAAGTCAGCATGAGATACATCTGACCATACTTGGTTGAGCCGAAAAAGTCACTCAAATTACTACCGGCAGCACGTGATTCAAAGCTCACGGACACGCTACCGACTGAGCGGCTGGACTCTTCCTTGATGGGGGCTGTACTCGGGGCAGACTGGATCACCAGCAGGTGAGCAACAAGGTTCAGCACGATCTCCTTGTTGCATGCGGCATACGCCTGACCGTAGTAGCACGGCCACACGTCTTCAAGAACAGGAAGGTACTGATCGACAACAGCGGTGTCGAACTCAGGGAAACGCGCCTTGAAGTCATCGATCAGTGCCATGGGTTACACCTCAGCCAGAACGCCAGTCTTCACACCGTGTTCGATCTTCTTCATGATGCGCTTGTTCTTCTTGTGGTCAGCAGTCAGCTCGACTACCTGACCCGGCTTGAGGAACAGCATTCCGCCAAGATTCATGTCACCAGAACGCATGTTCTTGATGCCATGTTCCGGCTGCTTGGCTTTCGCAGTGTGCCGGGGCTTCGGGGCTTCGGTCTGATTTTCTTCAGTCATGGTAAACTCCTTGAAGTAGATACGCCCCGTTGCCGGGGCGCACAGGCTTACAGGCCAGTGAGGATGAAACCGCCAGTGTCTTCCAGCACGTCCAGGCCAGCAATGCGGTACTTGCTGTCTACCTGGAAGTCAAAAGAACCCAGCTTGATGATTTCACCGATGGTGAGCGGTTGCGGGATGCGCATCTTCATGACCTCGGTGTTGTTGCTATAGAACACCGTGGCAGACGTGCCGCCGACATTACCAGCGCGGAAGCTGGACATGAAGGTCACGTCAGGGAAGTTGGCCCGCAGCGCAGACAGGACGCTCATGCTACCCGCAGCGGTGTCCAGAATGGTAGCAGCCAGGTCGTTCAGCACTTCAACAGAAGTGACGACACGATTGACGCTGTACTCCGGGGTGTTGTTCACCGCGTTGCGTTGGGTAGTGATGCCATCCGCAAAGGCGTCGTGCTTCTCCTGAGCGGTGAGCGTACCGATAGCGCCACCGGCGGAGTCAGCCGCGAAGCCGCTGTAGTTCAGCAGACCTTCGTTGCCAATCTCGCCCACCAGACCAATCTGGTCCACTTCGCGCATGTAGATGCGGTTGTGAGCCTGGACGTAGCGTTGCGGCAGGTTGATGCCCTGAAGCTCAGCTTCACGGATTTCAGAGTCCGTCCACTTGGAGTGTGATTCACGCTCCACGACACGCAGGAAGGAGTCTTCACCCGCCAGGCTGATCTGGCCCTTGTTGTCGGACGCATCGCCACTGGTGGTGAACCCACCAAGGTCTTGCAGACGCAGGGACTGGATGCGACGGGCATAGCCGCCTGAGTTGTCCGCTTCGATACCGGAGTTCATCAGCGCCAGTTCGGGATACTTCTTCTCGAACACACGCGGATCAATCGTGGTCAGGTTGCGAGCTAACACAGTACCAGCATAGGCGTCAGTGAAGCCCCGCTGGCTGGCAGAGTCGCAGAACGCCTCAAAGGAGGCCAGGTCGTACAGATTACCGAGTTTCATTGAATGCCTCCTTAATACAGGCGAATGAGCCAGACGCCATCTTGAACTTCTTCGATGAACTCACCAGACACCGCGATATCGGTGTCTGTAGCGGTGGCTTCACCGGTCGCGTTGTCCGCATACACAGCACCGAATTGCGCCGGGGTTTCCCCCGTGGCAACACGCACAGTGACCAGACCCTGACGGATATACTCAACCTGACCATACAGGTTGGCATCGACGGTTGCGCCGTCTTCCACAGGGGCAGCGGGGTTACGCAGCACCACGCCTGCAATGACAGGGGTGGCAGAAGTGTCCAGGTTGTCCAGAGAACCCGTGTCCAGCTTGGCGAAGTGACCCACTTTCAGGCCATTTTCAAACGTGCGGGCAGTCAGGACGATGTTGTTGTTGCCGAAGCGTTCACCGGCTCCAACCTTTTGCGGATCGTCAAGGTATCCAGTTTCGAAAGCCATGATTACAGCTCCTTGTCAGCGATGGGTGAGAACTTACCAGCACTCGGTGACGCATCGCCGAAAGTGCGCAGGTCAGTACCAGTTTTCTTCAGCAGCTTGAAGGCAACCGACAGTTCAGCATCGGAGAACTCCTGCTTACCATGCTCGACCGCCAGGGCATCGCGCATGATCTGGTCAGTTGCCTTGCCAGCAAACTGATAGGATTCATCGACAAACGTCTTCGCTTTCTCGATGACCTCAGTGTGACGCCGGATCGCGGAATTCACCGCATCCTTGAACTCGGCGGTATCCGTCACCGGTGCTGACGGCTTCTCGTCTTCCATCGGCTCTTCCTCAGCAGGGGTTTCTTCATTCTCCAGGGCAGGCTCTTCAGCAGCCGGTGCAGGGGCACCACCCATGGAAATGATTTCCTGCAAGGTCGGCATGAGCTCTTGCAGCTTGTCCATCGGGACAGACTTCAGGGCTTCGGGTAGCTGCTGCGCAATCTCCACGATCTGTTGCAGATTCGGCTGACCCTCGGCATCCACGAAAGCCGTGTGCAGTTCCGGCTGATCCCCGGTTTTCTGCTTGGTCTTCATAGGTTCTACCTCGGTTGGTTGTCGGTCAATAAAAGAGCAGGCCGAACCACAACGGCCAGCCGGTACAACAGCCAAATGGTGCGGCTGAATGTTCACTTGCTCAAAGTCGAAGCGCTCATGAGGAACCAAGTTGGCATTGTAGCCCAATGACAACTGTCGTTTCCCGGTTTTCAGCGCCCCGCTGATAGCGTCAGTGATCCTAACACGATTACGCAATGCCAAGTGGGAAGAAGTGTTTTCGTCAATGAAGTCGATAATCTCGGAATCCAGCACCGAACCTACTGGGCTCTTCACGTCATGCCCCACGGTCACATGCTCGTCCGTCAATGGCACACCATTCATGGCGGTATTGGCACGGGCAATCGTGGCAGGGGAGCGGTACACGGTGAATGTCTTCTCGGCAGGTTCCAGACCAAGTTCAGCGCCAAGGTACTCAAGAACGCCATCACGCACAGACACGGTGGTCTTCTCTTCACCGTTCCAGGTGACAGAATCATTGAAGCTGCCAATCAATGTGTGTTTCATGAGTCTCGCGCCAAATTGGTTTACATGAATCTAAGTGTATGGTAACAGAGCGTCAAGAACAACCACTAGACAGTGGGCAATTCCTGCCAGAATAAGTAAAGCGTCCCATGGTATCAATCCTCTTCTTCGTCTTCGAGTACGTACCGTGCTGTGCAACGGCAATTGTGATCGACGCCAGGAATCAGGTGCTCACCGTCCAGGCTGCTGTACAGCCCTTCGCCAATGTTGAACTCCTTCCCGTCGCGGTCTGCATGGGATGGCCTGACGGATTCGTCACCGGCTGTCTCCCACACGGCTTTCTTGATGCCCAGCTTCTGCACCCTGATCTTACTGGTGATGCTGTTGAAATTCTGAATCTGGTTGTGAGCCAGGTACTTCGCGTGATTCTTGCGCTTCTCGGCAACGTCCTTGAACTGCTCCATGATGGTTGACAGGCTGTCACCGGTCGTCATCGCGTGAAGCGTGTTGTCGGTGAACGTCTCCAGGGTTTCATCTCGCAGCTTCTTGACCCACTGAGCCGTTTCCATCACCAGCGCATTGATGGTGTAGGTCATGCCCTCACGTGCCGCCAGTTGCACGGTGCTGACGCCTATGGCCTTCTCCACGGCGGCATAGAGCTGCTGCTGCTGGCGCTTGTCTACCTTGCGCAAGGTATCCGCCACCATCGCTTCAATGCGCTCGTTGTCGAACTGCTTTCGAATCTTGCGGCGTGTCCGATTCGCCAGAGTCACAAGCACCTTGGCGTAATTGCCGCCAGGTGCCGCATCGGTGAACTTCTCCACGGTAGACTGATTCAGCTCCTTGATTACGTTGTTCTCAAACCGCTGCGTAATCTGCTGCACCATGAATTCAAGTATATCCTCGAACTCGTTTTCCTGAGCGCGTGGGCTGCTGGGCTGCTTGATATCATTCGCCATCGGGGAACATCTCCTTGAACTTGTCCTTGACGATGATTTCATTCTGGCTCAGGTAATGGCGGTAGTCTTCCCCCATCTCCCACAGGAAGCGGGCATTTTGGATAGCGGTCTGCTCGAAGTTCAAACGCTCCTGAGCGCTGCCGCCTTGATTCTCGGCAAAGTCCACAGGCTCCATGCCACATGCCTTCACCAGCTCGCAGATGGGGTCGATGAAGTAATCGAACTGAAGGTTCTCAATCGTGTCCTGGAAGGTCTGGCGCTCCTGCTCACCGCTGCTATTCAGCCCCTTCACGTTCTCACCCACCAGCACAGACAACGGGATGCCTGTCACCATGGCGAGACGACGCAGGGTGATTTGATCCACATCCGCAAGGTTGGTGAGCGCCTGGGCCACACTAACCACATCATCCTCAGCATCAATGATACCGTCACCGTAGATGGATCGCAGGTCAGCCAGCTTGCCATAGTAGTCTACCAACTCCTTGTCCTGCCCCGCAGCCAATGACTCCTTGAAGCCCTTGATCTTATGGAACACCGTGGCGTTCTTCTCCACGATGGCACCGCTGGCGCGTTCCACCACACCATCATTGACGATCTGATTGCGGATCAGCTCGAACTCACTGACGCCGCCGTACTTGTACAACGCTGCGTCCTGTTCAGCAGGCTCCACGTAGGTAAAGTCAATGACGCGAGTATGATGGAAGTTATGACCGTTGACCACGTAGTAACGGGGCTTCATGTAGCGTTCGTCCGTGAGGTCAATGCTCACGTCCATCGCGGTCACCATGTCCCCACTGAAGACACTGAAGCGGGTGCGCTCCATGTCCACAGGTCGCGTGCGCGGGGTGTACAGGTCTTCACCGCGTTCATTGAGAACGATGATCCCGCGTCCAAACGCCAGGGCAAACTTGACAGCACGCTTCACGGACTTCTGAAGGTGGCGGTTGTACATCGCCTTCTGTGCGTCATCGGTGAAGGTGAGCGTGTCATTGAGCGCGTACCCGGTCTTGAGGCGAACAATCTTGCTGCCCAGCCCCGTGACCAGAAAAGCACACATCTCCTGATCACTCATTCGGTTACGCTCAACCACGCTGGTGTTATGCACACTGCGTCGATTGACCAATTGATTCACCACGCTGGTGAGGCCATCCAAGAACTTGCTCATAGTAGCTTCCTGTAATTGATACTTGTCCCCTTCATGATTGGCTCCAGCGCATAACGCAGTGCGTCAATGAAGTGGTTGTTTGAGTCCACTATAGTGTCCAGCACATCACCGGACAATCTGTCCACCTTGTAACTGTACAGGCGGAACTCACTGATGGTCTGTTCACACCGGGGGTGGATCACCACTTCATCGAAGCTCTTGATGAATGCAATCCCGTCTTCAACGCTACCCTTGCCCTTCTCGCAAGGCTTCGCCCTGGGCATACCGTTACGCTTGATGTAGCTGATTGACTCAGGGCGGGCATTGTCACAGCGAACCACAGAAGACCCAATGCCGGGTATCCGCTGTGTCAGATAATCCGCTGTGTCATCTAGCTCCAGCCCCGTGCGTCCTGCTTCATATTCGATGTACAGCTTGCGCCCATGGACCCACGCCTTGACACCTGCTGTCGGGTCTTGGCTGAAACCGAAATCCAATCCGTAGTATGGTCCATCCCATAGCTTCTGGTGAAGCTCGAACTCAGCAACATGATACTTCCCAGCGAAGATTTGTGCATCAGTGCGGGTCAGGTATCGACCTTCCCAGATATGCGCATGGGTCGCATCGTCAAACGTAGCGCGTTGCTGCTGGCGCAATTCTTCTAGCTCAACAGGGAAAAACGGATTGTCCCAGTAATTCATTTCCGCAATGCACGACCGTGGCGGTGTCGTCTTGATATATCGCTTGTCTGCCGGACTGCCATCAGTGCGTGGGTTCCAGATGATCCACATTTCAGACTTAGGCGCACGAATGGTGGGTTCCAGGTCAATCCAACTGGCTTCCGGCACGTCTTCCGCTTCTTCGACAATGCAGATATCAATCTGAGCCATGGATTTGATACTGCCCATATTGTGTCGAAGACCACGGAAAATGAATTCCGTCCCGTTGTGACCACGGATGTAGTCAATGCCCACATCGTATGCCGCTGCCAACCATGGCTCTGACGCAATGGCGTTCTTCAGCTCAGCGTGAAACGACTCCTTGATGCTCACCTGGAATTCACGGGTACACAGGATGCGCAGCTTCTCGGCATAGCCGAACACCGCTGCCATCTTGGCGAAGTTGAAGGACTTGCCGCTACCGCGTCCACCATGTGCGCCCCTGTGCCTCACTGTGCCGCGTGCTGGCGCGAAGACGGGCACTAACTTACGCGGGAGCTTAATCTGTGCTGTCGTCATCTGCTACCACGATCTGGATGGTAGTGGGTTGCGGGGTCATGGAGCCGTCACCGCTGCGCAGGTCAAGAATCTGCTTATCCAATCCCACCAACTTCGCCTTACCCGTGGTCGCACTAACGGCAGCGGCTGTCTGAGGCGTTTCAGCACCGAGTGCAATCTGACGTGCTTGCTCCAGCTCAACCAGCAATGAATCCACTGTCACCAGATTGCGCTCACGTGCTGCTTCACGAATCGTTTCTATCCTTGCTTTAATCTTGACGTGCTCCAAAAGACCGTGAGCACGTCGATGAATGCTCTCAGGCTTCATCCGACTGGTGTCATAAGACTGCCGATACGCTTCGGCAGCGCTACCCAGCTCCACGTAAAGCTGGGCGAATTTCTCCTGTTTAGGGGTCATCACCGCATTCTCCTGTAAATGTCAATAGTCTACACCGGGTTAGGCTCCGGGAGCCAATGAAAACCTTGATTAGCAAAGTAGCAAACCGCTAGCAAGGTGTGTGTAATTACCTTGCTAAAAAAAAGCCCGTAAAATCAATATGTTACTCCTTACTAGATAGGTCATTACAATTCATATACTACAACCTTACTACACTTAAAGCATTGATATATAACGGTTTTTCGTGATTTTTAGTAAGGTTGCATGAAAACAGGGGGTAAACAAGACTAAAAGCAGGCAGTTTGTGCGTCCTGACCTTGAGGCCCTGTAGCACCCCAACTAGGCTATTCTTGTGTAAAGTTTTCGCTCATTTCGGTAAATCCTCCAAATTTCACCGCCCCTGATTTTTTCGTATTTGCTCAAATTTCGGATAATCCAGACCACAACCTGCCCTTTTCCGTCATAAGCTCGGACCCTTTTCGTCCCTGGAACTTTGCGAAGGAGCAAGCCAGCCTTCACCGGTGAAATGCCATCAATGATGTTCTCAAGGGTTTTGGTCACCTCACTAGCTGTCACAATGTCGTGAACGAATATGCCAGCCTTCCAATCAACCAATGCCTGCACAACCTCCACGTCCTGGTTTTTCCTTATCACAAGTGCGCTGTCATCATCCACCCGTGAGATAGTGATGCCGTTGGTCCAGAGCTTCCCTGAGAACTTCTTGCCCGTCCTGTGCCCATGCACCATGGCAGCCCGGTACGCCCGTCCGTGGAAGTCCTCATTGGCGAATGATATGGAATCCCCTGGTTCCATCACGGTGAATGGATACACGGCCTCACGGCCTGCTCTTCTTCCGTCCTTTACCGGGGCATCCCATTCTCGAAGTACCAAACCCCTGATGCTCAACAGGTTCCACTGACCGTCTGACCGCTTCTTCACGCCCGCCCGCTTCATGAGCCTCGCAGTCTTCCAAAGCGTGGTCTGATCATCAATCGCCAGCACACCGTCCATGGCATCAAACGTGCTGATCACGTCAACATCAAATGGTGGTTCACGTAGCTGGATCATGCTTCGAAGTGCTTCAATGTGTTCCATGCGTTTTCTTCTAGTGTAGACAAGCACAAAAAAAAGCCCGCCGAAGCGGGCTGTGTTTCACTTGCGTCCTATTCGCCCTGCTATGCCGAACAGTACGAACCCCACCAGTGCCAACAGCGGCTCTCCCCTGGTGATAGCCCCAACTGCTACCGGGTTCCCCATGGCCACCAGAGCGCCTACAGCGAACGTTCTCCAGCTCCATGACCGCTTGTACCAGTGCAGTCCCATGCCGAACAGTACCCCGGCAATCATCAGCACCACACCGTCAGGTTGCTGTACCTGAAGCTCCAGAATCGTTAATGCCAGGCCGATAGCCATCATGGTAGCTTTGATGATCATGCGTCATCCAGGTTAGCGCCCTTGAGATCAGCGCCCCAGAGTTTAGCGATCGTGAGATCAGCGCCCCTGAGATCAGCGCCCCTGAGATCAGCGCCCCTGAGATCAGCGCACCAGAGATCAGCGCCCCTGAGATCAGCGCTCGTGAGATCAGCGCCCCAGAGATCAGCGCCCCTGAGATCAGCGCTCGTGAGATCAGCGCTCGTGAGATCAGCGCTCGTGAGATCAGCGCTCGTGAGATCAGCGCCCCTGAGATCAGCGCTCGTGAGATCAGCGCTCGTGAGATCAGCGCTCGTGAGATCAGCGCTCGTGAGATCAGCG
>Ga0136583_1000217_pt1 | contig 15048 bp, 19 predicted proteins | sample AntDeeMetagen397_FD_104792 | JGI IMG/M metagenome (GOLD analysis project Ga0136583, IMG submission 104792) | Saline lake microbial communities from Deep lake, Antarctica - Metagenome #397 | ecosystem: Environmental > Aquatic > Non-marine Saline and Alkaline > Saline | place: Antarctica: Deep... | reverse complement strand
TTGCCGCCTCCGTCTGCAGTGACTATACCCATTCCTCCGACAGTGAATAGGATGACAATCAAAACAGACAATACTGCCAATATTCTCTTCATATAGTCCACACATACACCAAGTACAAATTGTCACTGTTTTTCTTGTTGACAAAGACACAAGATATTGCTAAAAAAGGTACAGCGAAGGAGTGGTGAGGGATCCACGGCTAGGTACATTTATATTATATTACTCTGAAAATATATGCATGAGTTCTGATGATCAAACCTTGAGTTCAACTACAGAAGATGTTTCTGAGTCATCGCTTGAAGATGATGAGGGCGATTACGAGGTGGAGGATTACGTTAAACATCACCCAATGGAATCGTTCAGACAGTTTTCAGACTTGAGCGTTGGCGACAGTTATGGCATGATTTTTGCCAAGCTGATCAACGAACTTGCCACCCAGGTCCCCGTAGAAGTGAATAGCGAACAGGAGCTATTGGATTTCTCCGAGATGGTTGGACGCCCTGCATTGGGTATTGTGAGCTTCTCTGGATCAAAGGGGATGGGGACGATGCACTGGGCAGATCCGAATGAGGGGGTTGTTAATTCAATCGCGTCAACGGCTCGCTTCAAGGAAATAGAGAACAGGATCGACAACACTGAAGAGCAAATTTCGGATCTTCCCGATTCCGAAGAGATCTCGAAACTAGTCGAAGAAGCAACATCGTATGAATACGACGAGTCAAAACACGTTGAGCAAGCCAAAGAGATGTGGAATTTGGTCAACGTTGAAGACTTCATGTTCCGAGCGGATGATTCCACTGTGGTTGATGGTGGATACTTCCGAGACAACGTGATGGGGTACGAACCGGCCGCCGAAAGTTTCGCTTCCAGCGAGATCGGTATGGCAGCTGTATTCGCATCTGACCAGATGGTGCTCTAATATGGTTGAAGAACTCAAACTACCCGCACACTGGCACGAGCTCTTAGAGGCAGAAGCAGATCGGCCTTACTTCTTTGAGTATTGTATGATGATCGAGTCTTGCGCCGATGACATCGCTTCAAGCCCAATTGCTATGAACGGTGTCTTCTCGTACGACCAGAATTAGCACTTTCGAGACCCGCCGAGAACGTCTTTGGTCGAGGTATTCTACTGCCTGAAAACTTTAAACAGTAGTACGACTAAGATTGTTTACAGAGACGATCTGTACAGAAGATGAATATTAGCGAATCAAAAATACCTGAATATGAAAAATTTACTGAGTAAGTTCGCAGGAGGAATCGACAAGTCGGATGATCCACCCATCGAATTTGTATGCGACGAAAAATATTATAGCGTTGTTCCAGAACCAACCCCCGCATATAATGAGTTGCCACAGTGGTACAAAGATACCCCTATGGTTGCTGAAAACGAGACCTACGACACATCGAAGATAGGGAGTGTGCGGAGGTGTATGTCCTTTTTCGAATCGCTCTCGATGGGGTGGATTCTAAAGACGCCGGGCGACATTGAAGTGAACATACAAAACGGCGAAATGAGTTTTGACTGGGACATGGACCTAGAGTTGGTTTCGAACCAGTCTACCGATCTGATGAATAGTACATACCCAGAAGATATTGTTCTCATCAAATTAGCAACGCCGTGGAGAGCAGTGGCGAAAGAAGGCTGGTCCCTTCTTGTAGTGCCTCCGTTAAATAGACCGGCTGAGATTTTCGAATCTACCGCAGGGGTACTGAATGCCGACGAATTCGATGGGAGAATAAATTCTATCGTAAAATGGCACGATCTAGGCTATTCTGGGATAATAAAAAAGGGCACTCCAATCAGCCAACTCATCCCGATTAAGAGGACAGAACATACAGATGGCAGTAACTGTAGACCATCAACCGAAGAAGAAGATCTTGCCAAGGAGAGGCATTATGTTCAGCTCGCGTCTGACCGGCACACATACAGAGAACAGATTTGGGAACCAATCCATAGAGGGTAATTCGGGTCTTACTAGCCTCTCAAGGCCGGCACAATCGACTTAAAACTGATCAAAAGGCTATTTTGTACTAATCTCTGTCGACGACTCGACTCGCGTTCTTACCTTCCCAACGTTCGTTCCGGTAATTCGATTCGTCACTATTCAGTATCCGCTGGGTTTTGTTTTTATCTTCCAGTTCACTTTCGGACATCGCCCGAACTTCCCCGTCTCCAAGCATCGCATCCCGTTTGAATGGGATCGCCTGGATGACTGGTGTTCCTTTGTCGAGGACCCCGTGGAAGTCGCCACCAGTCCAGATGAATGGGAAATTGATGTAGTTGAAGTAGTTATCGCAGTCGACGATCCCAGAGAATACTTGAAATTGCGGTTGAACCCGATTCATGGGGGGCGTGAATAGCACGGAATACCCTTCGGGGACCCTCATGGCCCAGTAGTTGTGGAACTTGAGCACTCCTTTGCCTCCCATTGGATGATTGTCTCCCCCAATCTGAGCTGGGGCATGAGAAGAAACAGTCGTCCGATCGAAGTTCCACGAAAATTCTGCATCTCCTTTTGCGGTATTGTAATCGACCTCTGTGTCAGCGGGGAGGGGGAGTATCCAACCGGCCGTCATCGCGTCCAAGAATGGCATACACCGTTTGACCGTCGACTTGCCTAGTCCCTTGCCCATCTTCCCCTCTAGGTCTTTATACCACTCAGGAAGGACCTTGTTTGCCGGGATCGGCTCTGGCAGGACGCCGTAAAGATGTTCTTCACAGACGAACTCAATAGTACCACTGTTGGACAGCTTCTTCGAATCCTTATCTCCGTTAAAAGGGCTGCTAAACCCACCTAAATCAAACATTTATCTCATCACTCAGTGGCATATAGCCTGGCATCAAATAAAAGCATTCGCCCAGCCGAGTAAAAAAGATGAATATGGGCTTCATTTCAATCGATATCTATACTCGTAATATTCACAGACGCATTTGCAGCTGTATCGACTTTCCACTCTTTCTTCCTACTGTAATCTGAATCGCTTTCCACTCGAATATCTATGTCTATTGTATTGCTATTAGAAATGCTGAATGTGTGGTCGTTTGGCGTATCTCCACCTCCCCACTGTTTCGTATCGTCTCCAACACTAATGCTCACAGAACTTTTGGATTCTGAGACTATATTTCCATCGGAGTTACCATAGAAGTAACCATCTGTATTTTTCTTGTGTTGCGTGTGGCTGTTTGAGCTATTGATGTTTACTGTCAGGGAGTTCTTGTTTGAGACGTCAAATTGTTGAGTTTTGAGTCTAGCTGTTGCCTTAGACTTGCCCGCATCGATTGCGTTATCACTTGCATTGGCCTCTGATTCGGCTGTCGCAGCCAGCTTGATATTTGTAGATGTATCAACATTCGACGTCCCTATCGCATCTCGGCTGTAGTTCCCTATTCCCGACTTATTTTCTTCAGCTCTTGCACACTTTATGAATTCGTAGTCGCAATCATAATCCCAGAAATTATCCAACACAACCCCATCGAATAGGTCTGTGAATTTGAAAGTTGGATCATTTAATCCTAGTCGGCCTTGGGCGATAACCCTCCGAATTTCGAGAGATCGGTCTAGCAACCCGACTGCCCGGTAGTTTGTGTATTCTGAATCCCTCCACCGTTCTGTGGAGAAAGGTCTCACATCGTATCCAGTATTTCCATTATTATTCCGGCCACTAATGAACCCGTCATGATTTGTTGGAATATTGTATGCACTCCGGACATTGTGGGTTAAGCTATTCCCCTGCTTGAGCAACTTATTGATCTTTGCTTGGTCGCTAAAGACAGCGTATGGATCTCGCTGGTACTCACCCACTGCATAGAGTGCCAGCTGCATTCTGGTCTCGCCATCCAGCCGATTTATTGGATTGCCAAAGCTGGTTAGATTGACGAAGTAATCCATCCACTGTCTATGGTGTTTGAGTAGTTTGTTATACAGATTCACATTGCTCCAGATCGCGTGATGGGTAAGGTCTATATTTAGCAACCACTCTATTGTTTCAGGATCTGCCGAGGCAATATTAGAATATTCGATGAGATCTTGAACATCTTGGTAGGTGTTTTCTTCGACCCCTGGGGCGTGTTTGGCAGCATACTCCACTGTGAATTCGCTCTCGGCGATCTGCTTAACGACTTCTGAAAGTACTAACTCGTTCCACAACTTTTCGGTTGATCGGACGGTCGCTAGAGTGTCAAAGTCGTTGACGATCTCTTTGAACGTACTTTTGTTCTGAAGCTCCGTGTTGTTGATACCGGCGTACGTGTCCAGTCCTTTGCCGACAAAGTGGTTTGCTGCAAGGAAGATCTCTCGATGGGTATATGGAACTCCGCCAGAACCGGGCGTTGGATTAGCCATGAATAAAATGAATTTATCTGGTATCAATATATAGCTACTGGTAAGCCTAACAGAAGAGGACCGAACTATTGCTCTGGTGTACGTGCGTGATTCATACCGTAGAATCCTCGAACAGTGTTGTTTGGATCGTCTCGGGGGTCGATGTCTTTCGAGATAGTTTGCATCTTTACGAACGGCAATTGCCGGCGAATAGATGGTAAAGAAGTCCATTCTTTGACGCCCCACGGCGCTTCCGCATCGAAATGATAGTACTCACCATCGGTTGTTTCATATTGTATCCAGTAGTGAACTGGGTTATTGTCGTCCTCTCTCACTCTTCCTTTTGACTTCACTCTGTTTGAGTCAAACTGGCTGTGTTCCACTGTCTCAAGTATGTACACAACAACCCCCTCACAGTGGCCTCTATTGATGTCTGAAAACCACCCCAGACCGCCATCGCGGTCGTGACCGTAGAATTTCTTTGCTTCATCACTTTCGAGAAGTCTCTTCGCGTACTCATAGATGTGATTTCTAATAAACACGGCAAAAGGATCTTCGTGATTAATATCCTCGACCAGAATGGTCGGCGGGGTTATCCGTGGAATGTGGATATGATCTTCTTTCATTTCGCTCTGAAGTAATCCTATGTTGCAGGTCTGAATAACGTTTTCGGCGCTCTGCTGTCAACAGCGGCAATTTAGTGGATCTACCGACGATCTCCGTGGAGTAGGTCGACTGCAGGTCGGGCTTGCACTCATCACATCTCCCTGAACTATGGGTTTATAACCTCTCCCAGAATTGTTCTGCCTAGACTGGATCTACCAGATGAAATCACTACTCGATCTCACACGGTCGCAACCAACTTCTTCTGCACTACTGAATGTTCTACACATTCTATCGGCTCTCATCGCGGTAGTACTGCTCGTCTTTTTGGGTAAACTCGGCCTGTCGCTATTGTTGGAAACCTTTTCTTCCCCTTCGGCGACTGGGATCAGTATTTTACTCGCGATTATTTTGTCTCAAGCTACATTCCTCTCTGGTGGCTATCTCCTCACAAAGCTCACTGGGACGGTGATCGAATCTCACTACCCAAGCCGGGATGATCTGTACGAAATCGCAATCGCGGTGATCGGGAGCACGCTGTTGATGATGGTTCTATTGGTCCTTCAGGTATCTTTCGGCCTCACCGCCGAGTCGGAATTGGGAACTCAGCAACAGGCCATCTGGTTCACTGTCGGGCTGTTCCTATTGAATATCTTCCTCGTAGCCCCATCTGAAGAGTATCTTTTCAGAGGAGGTATCCAGGGGACACTCCGGCAATCGTTCGGTCCTGCTGTATCGATCTTCGCGACGAGTGCTCTATTCGGGTTGTTCCACGCGGCGAATTATTCGGGATCAGTACCGGAAGTAGCAACTTCTGTGACGGTAATCGCCCTCGTATCGGTCCCCTTCGCTATCGCATATGAGCGAACACAGAATATCGTGGTCCCTATGGCTGCTCACGCGCTGTACAACAGTATCCTCATCGGGAACACACTGTTAAGCCTATTCTGATCGCGACGTCTGGAGAAGCGATTCTCAGCGACTGTCGACTTTATCTATACTAGGGTACAGTAGATTGTATGAGCGATTCGGTTGTTGTCCATCAGCACAGTCAGTACACCGACATCCGCGTTGAGCGAAAGACATCCGGGCCGATCGGGAGTACACATCTCGTTACTGTATCCGCTGATTCTGAGAGCTCTTTCCGGGTAGCGAAATGGTTCTTCTTCGATGAATACAGCGAGCAGCAGGCTATCGAGTTCGCTGAACGGATCGTCAGTGAGACCAAATTCCGCCGGCGGTCTCTCCGTCGAGAGGCTGAGTGGACAAAGGTCGCTGACCAGTACAGTGAATTTGCCCACCGGATCATGGGGATGTTCGTCGACAGTGGATTCATGCCGATTGGAGCTCTTGAGCCTACTGAATCAGAGGTTGCCACCGTCCAGCTTGAGATATGTGAACCGATCTACCAACATATCAAGCAGAAGGTCCACGATCCCACATCTGTCTCTCAAGACCGAGAACTGTGGCATCGTGCGCTGACAGAGTGCCGGGAAGCTCTTGATGATCTATCTAAGGCGTGAGCTGATCGAGCAGACATTCGACGGAAGATTACCCCACTAAGGCCGCTTCAAAGTGAAATTTGTGGGTTAATTTGGTGCGTGATCAATCGACCCCGCTGTACAATCTGAATCAGAGAAAAACGTACGCTCCAGCTGAGGCTGCTACCGCAATGGCAAGAGATCCAATTCCCAGTGCGATACTGTTCGCGGTTTTGTCGTCGGCCTTCGTCATCTCGTAGCAGTATTTTTTATCAGAGACCTGAACGGGGAGGACCTCTCGTGGCGTGACCGGGTCGAATGGTTTGATACCTCTCGGTGTGATCACGTCTCCAGCCAGATGAGTAAGAACACCGAAGGCCCCGAAGCACCCAGCCAAGATCGCTTGGCCGACCGAGAACGATTGGAAGTTCGAGAACCCGAACACGTCCGGTGAGACAAACGTGAATCCCGCGACGGCGACTCCGTACAATAGAGAGAACCAAATTGTATGGGTGAACCCCCGATGTTTGACCAGACTTGTCTTGGTATCGAGATCAGGCGTCCCCGCGCCAGCGAGAGTGGCTACTCCTGCGATGACGATCAATTCGAGTGGTGCGAATCCCAACATAACGAACCCGATTGGTGCAAAGAGCAGTAAGGAAATGCCTAAATGACCATCTCGTAACATACTACTCCGTTCTAAGGAATCTGATAAAACAATATCGGTCGTAACGAGGTTGTGGCTTCTCTTCTAGGTCATACGTACGTCTTTGTCTTGTCCTCGCCGTGCAGGATCTTGTAGATTGAGTTGACGGACACCTCTTCGAAATCGCAACCGTACTCCGAGAGATCTGGATCTTCGTTGAGCATCTTTTTCGATACGTTCCGAATTGTCACACTGCTCACGTCCAGTTCTCTCGTCATGGTTCTCTGCTTCAGCAGTTCACCTCGCTTGAGTGAGGCCGCATAGAGGGCTGAGGTCGCAACTACGGTCGGCTTTCGTCCATTTTCGAGAGGTGTATTCCTTACATTACTGAGGATCTTGTTTGCCTCCATGATAATGTCATCAGGAGCATCTACCTTCTGAGCGAAGCGTTCGACGTGCTCTTTCGGATTGGCCGGCGGAACTTTGAGGTCCAATTCGCGGGTCAGCATGAGATGTGCCCGGCAAATCTCACGTTTCTCGATTCGAGAGACAGAGACCACTTCTTCGATACTACGACTAATTCCCTCCATGCGACAGCTGGCATAGAGGCTCGCAGTGGCTACTCCTTCGATTGATCGACCTTTCAGCAAGTCTCGGTCAACAGCCTGTCGGTGGATCATAGCAGATATTTCTTGGATGGGCGTAGGGATACCGAGAGCAGACCCCATCCGCTTCAATTCTGCAAGCCCGCTACGCAATCCACGTTCTTGCGAACCCTGGAACTTGGCGTGTTTATTGAGTCTACGCTGTCGTGAGAGTGCATTGCGCTTCTCCGAAGAAATGATATTCCCGTTAGCATCCCGACCATTCCAGGAGATTGTGCTTTCGAGGCCCCGGTTGTGCATTAGTGGCGTCATGGGAGCTCCTACACGCGAGTTGCTGTTCGCCGGATCGCTATCGCGATAGTTTGTCCACTCTGGACCACTGTCGACAATGATCCCATCTGTGACGAGACCGCAGGTGTCGCAGTACTTCTCCCCAGTCTTCTGATCCTGGATGACCGTACCTGTACATTCGCTCTCCTCGCAACCATTCGACTTTTTTGACGACTCAGATTCTTGTTTTTGTACTTTATCGTGCAATTTTGAATTTCGGTTCATTCATATCGAGATACCTGATTAAACGCTTGCTATTACCCGTCTATACACGGCTCTGGTGCTGTTCCGGGACCACACGACTCGCTCATATAGAAGGAGAAAAATGATTCAGAGGACCCTTCTTCCTATTGTACACAGTAGAAAAACTAAAGACAGACTGAAGATATACTCAATTGATGGTTGAGATTCCGACTAGGCTGCAAACTCTGTTCACTAGTTCTATTGAAGTTTTTGAGGACCGATACTTCATTGAAGTCCCAAGATCTGAGATTGATAGTGACACTCTAGACCCAGTAGAGACGTATCGTATTGCATTCTTATCCGCAGACAGTGCTAAGAGTGGCTCATCACACATTCAGACACCGTCAACGGGGAGTGAACCACGCGGATACAACCCTGACCGATGGAATGACTCCCAGCAACCTCCTGTCAAAGATGATCAGATCATTGATGTTAAGATCGAGTCGCTCGGTGACCAGGGAGACGGAATCGCTAAAGTCGGCACTAGTGGTTATGTGGTTGTAGTCCCGGACACGGTCCCCGGTAACACTTACACAATCCAAATCGATTCGACGAAAGAGAACGTCGCGTTTGCTGAAGTCGTCAACTGATCTCGATTTGTCTTTTCAGGGGTCAAAACCTTGTATCGTATAATGCTGTTCAGGGTTTAAGCTACCTTCACCCCCAATCATCATCGAGAGTCGTAATCCGCTGTTTGTGTAGTTCGTTCTCGAACGCTTCGATGACCTGAATATCATCGAATGACCACCGTTCCGACGTCAACGCTTCTTCGAGACATCCAATCTCGGTCCAACCTGTTACTAATACTGGTTCGTGCTCAGGAAGAACCAATACGGCGTCGATCCCTTCAAATCTGTACTTCCGCCGGAGCTTACCCGGACCCGCCTCGATCCGGTCGCAATTTTTACCATCACTGAGGGTCTTATCGATCATCTCCTCTGTGAGAAATCGCATTGAATCTTCCATTGAATCTCCGAAGTGGTTTGACCGCTCGTATCTTGACGGGTCGCGAGGTGGCGATCCCCCACATCCAGTCATGATTACGTTGCTCCCGGTCGAACCAAAAGCGTATTTTGACACTCAGTAACTGACACAAGTGAGTCGAGACTTCGCATGAGAGTATATGTGGTAGTATATACCATGAACCTACTGTTTAGAATCATATTAGAGATAACTTATATTTTTGAAGACCGGGAAACTGCTATCGCAGGTCCAATCTCCCGGATTCCAACTTAAATTCGTCTGCTTCGATACCGGTTTGCACATTGGGAGTGTAATTCTGCATCATAGCTCCACCTGTGCTTCGGACGATCTTTGAGACGACCTTTTGATGACGTCTTCCTCGCTCGCACGAAATGTCGACGAACCACATACCTTCTTTGTCGACGATTGGGGTGATTTCTCCTTCCATGATTGTTCCAGAACCGAACTCTTTGCTGGTCGAACGACCAATTGCTGTATCGTATTCCATGATTCGTTCAGGTGTTACTTTCTCGCAGATCCAGTTGGCCGGGTGTGAGTTTGAATCTCTCACTGGATATTTCAAGAGAGGAATCCGGTTTCACATTCCCGGTTACTCGTCCGTTTTCGCTTCGGCGGATCAGTTGGATCAATTTTCGGTGGTGTCGGCCGTCACTCGTCGAGATTTCGACGAACCACACACTCCCACGGTCTTCGATTGGTTTGATAACTCCTTTCTCGACAGTCCCGTTGTCGTACTGTCTTGCTGTCTGCTGCTCAAGGGCGCTGTCGTACCTCATGCTTGAGGTTGAGACTTGATCTCTTGGTTCGGTTCTAGAACCTTACCCCCATCCTCCAGAGTGAACATTTTGACTTCCCCATCAGTGACAGTGTATCGAGCAGCAGCGAGGGGGAATCGGGTCTTTTCGTTACCGACCATCTGGATATCGAGTGTCTCTCCTTTTCGGAGGTGTGGTGCGATCTCCGCCAGTAGGTCGACCATCTCGTAGCCTTCGAGCAGCCGGTCGTGTTCGTCCAACTTGTCGGCGCTCATCCACCCGTACCCGTGGAAGGTCAATTCCCCGTCATCGGTGACTTCGCTGTTCGCACCACCGAGTGTGTACTGGTTGAGGACCTCCATGACTGCATCTGGGTTCGAGAGCTCTACAAGGTTACTGCTGGTTGTTGCGTTGAACGTAGCCATAATCGCACTGATCGTGGAAGATAAATAGTCTCTCGTTGCCACTCTCCACTCTCTGGAGCGCCTGATTCGCTTTTTGACAGCTCTGGTTGAGTACCGTAGAACCGTTCCGGGATGTGGCTAACTGGATTCCATACACCACATTTGCCTGTGAGAATCAGATAATTGCCGTTATACTGTCTGTACCTCCGAAAACAATATCGGTGTGTGACTACTGAGAAGAGTAATGGCTGCCAAGAGTCTCGACGAAGATGAGAGTAATTCAGCATCCAGCACTCGGATATTTGCAGATGGGCACGACTACCCGATCAGCATCAGTTCTAACCAAGTTTTTCAACTCTTATCGAGACCGCGAAGCCGAGAACTGATACGAGCGATTGCTAATCAGATGTCCGGCAAAGAGGATGTATCGGCCTTGAAAATACGCGACCTCTCAGAAGAAGTTGCTTCTGAGAGATGGGGGGTAAAACCGTATAAACTGTCTGGAGAGGAACGACGAAGTGCCTTCAAATCCATCTCACAGGTCCACGCACAGGTTCTTCATGAGTATGGGATTGCCACCTACAATACCGCCGAAAAGACGCTAGAACCGTCTCCTGACATCGTTGCATTATCAGAGATGATTGAAATGGTCGACGCGGTCTGTGCATAGTCGTCTGATCGTAGCTGAACCGGCCTGTTATCTGAATTCCTCGCTCACTGGTGATGTCGGATCCAATATCGATGAACCCAGTTAGCCGATCAAATCGGTCGCAACTGCTGCCAAATATTGCGTCACGTAGTAACTGGTAACGATCACTCCGACCGTGTATATCAAGTTGGAGCCATACTTCTGAGTTCGATCTAATCCGTCAAGCACGACGACTATTGGAACTGTTAGCAAAGCCGCAGGGTGCTTGATACTGAAGATGAGTAGCTGACCCACTCTCATCACTATCCCGATCGGGAACAGGACGAGATACAGCACCCAATTTCGACGCATTCCGAACAGCACCAACGGTTGTATAACTGGAACCATTGATTTTCCCCAAAGGTGTCGCGTTCCAGCATAAATGTTGTTCAGATCGGTCATACTCGGAAATGCATGGAGAGTAACGGATACTCCCACCCACAGACCGACGACGATTCCTGCTGCTCCCAGCAGCGTGAATGCACCTGTAGCAACCATCTCTACGTAGACTCCTACAGCAACGAACGCACTGATGCCGATAGATGAATTGATGATGAACGGAGCTACTGAGACTGCAAACAAGTCCATGTAGGTACGCGGATGCTCGTGGATAACATGGCCGAGGGTATCTCCTTCAAGAGAGAAGTACTGAACTTCCAGGATCTCAAGTCCCCGATCCTCGGCGAGCCACTTATGCGACAACTCGTGAACGATGACACCGAGGGCTGTGATAAGATAATATAGCCGGTAGGAAGTGTATCGGTTGGGCAGCCAGCCGAACAGTCGTTTCGTGATTTTTGCCATTCAAATCCCGGTGAGCGTCCGTTCTCACCTATCAAATATCAGTATTTCGCTCAGAGAGCTCCTAATCAGTTCTTTCGTGCTGGAATCCGATTACGTAGACCTCTCCGCCCTCTGACTCTGGTTCGAATTCGTACAAGACACCCGGCCCAGTTCCCTCGGTGTCCCGCGAGGGATAGATTGTGTGGCCCGCTGTCGTAGTGATCACTGGTGGTACTGGCAAGCGACCTTTCTGCCAGTCGTGATCTTGGACGCTTGCATTGCTCATGGGCAGCACAGACTCAATTTCCACACCGGAGAGAGTGCTGAGGTCGTCAGGCAAACCAAAGAAGACGCCGGCTCTGTTGGCGTTCATATCATAGATAGGGACCAGTCGCGTCCCATCTTCGAGTACGACGGCTTTAGTGCGATCCTTAGTGGTGACAGACTGATGCAGCGACTCATGATCTGTATCGGAGAAATCTCGAATGGCTTTGATCTTCTTACCTTCCATGATCAGTCTCCAAGTATTAGGCTTCGATTCGCGGAGCAAGCATAAATCTCGCGAAACTACCACCACAGAGGCCCATCTCGATCATGATCGGGAACTCGTGTCCGAAGATGACAGTGTACGCTTCGCTGAGGTCTTTGTTCCGAAGGCTCTGGATGAACCCTCCCAGATAGTCACCGCTCACCAGCGATGATCCGCTCTCAGGCACATCCAGATTGAAAGGATGCTCATCTGGTTTCAGTGGGTTGTAGACTTGTAGATCTTCCTTGCCTGCGTACTTCTTTCCGAAGTCGGTATCGTGGCTTTCGGTCTCGAACACCACATCTTGATTGGCTTCGTCGGAAGTGACTCGGAAGTGGTCACCAAACTCACCGAGTCGCCTGATCAGCGTCTTCACTTCCTCACCTGGCAGCTCGATGCTGCACGGGAGATGAAGGTCCGGGAGATCAGGCGACTGACGCACAGAATCGGGATCGATCAGACTTGCTGTGACCGGAGTTCCGTCATCGACAGTGTACGTGCGGTCATCGTTGAACGAGATATCGATGTCCTGACCCTTACTGTCCGATTTGAATGTCTTTTTCAGATGCGAGATGTTGATTCCGAGAACCCCTTCGTCACTTAGGTTGTACTGGCTAAAATCGTCTTTGTGCAGCCAGTATTCGAACATACACACATTCGCGCTATCGACAACGCTAGTGTACCAACCATCCTCTGTGACGGCGATCTTCATCTCGTCAATACTGGAAGGGATATGCCGAAGAACTCGTTCGAGGTGCAGGCTGTTGATCGACCCTTCCCAAGCAGGCTGATCACTGCACTCTTTGATCAATTCAGCTGCGTCTTTCCATGCCGGTTTGATTTCTTCGAGAAGCCAGTCGACTGGGAGTGTGAGCGTGAACAGACTCGCACTTGCCGGGATCTCGAAATCCCGTTGGATGTCTTCTGGTAGGTTTCCTTCTGTGGAGTATTCGTATGTAGTGTCGAACAGGCCAGCCTGCGTCGTGGTCGACTGACCCGCTGAACTTGCTTCTGTTTCAGCTGTCTCGGCTTCTGCAGTCTGCGTTTCGGCTGTTTGTGTTGGTGATGTACTCATGATTAGACCTCAGTCGTTGGTAACCCGTGGGGCGACCATGCAAGAGATGAAACTCTCGTCACCGAGTTCGCGACGGACTTTGATTGGAACCTCACGCCCGAAGCCGATGTGATACGGCGCTCGCAGATCGGTTTTTCTGTTACCATTGACGAACTTGGCGACATGGTCAATGGAGAATTTTGATTCGTCGCCGGGATTCGTAGACACACTGAACTCCAGATCCTTCGCGGATTTCTTACCAGAGTACTCTACGAGGTCCTCAACCGACTCGTACGTTTTCGAGACTTCGGTGATGTCTCCCTCTGTATTGAATACGACGACGTCTTCTTCATCGGCCGGGGCGCGAATATCGAAGTAGTCCCCGAAGTCATCGGCCCGGTTCAGGTAGTTCTTGAGATCTACACCGGGGAAGCTGAGCTGCGACTGGTGCTTGACACTCGGCAGGTCGGGTACGTCTCGCATACTATCTGGGTCGATAGTTTTTGTTCGCATAACGAATCCGTCGTCGACGGTGATTTTGAGACGTCCCGACGTCGCGATCTTCTGTTTGATATTCCGAACAGAAAGATCGAGTGTCGACATATTGACTCCATCGGGAATCTGGAATTCATCTCCGAAATCGAAGTGGAGATGCTCAGACGTGGTTCCCGGCTCATCGAGCTTGATGGCCATATCGACCACAGTTCCCGACTTCACCTGCTGGATCATGGTCTTCAGGTCGCTACTCCATTTCAGACCGATGATCCCCTCGAAGTCGACATTGTAGTTGTCGAAATCCCCCTTGTCGAGCCACAACTCGAACATCTGCACGTTGGCGGGGTCCGTCACGCTAACGTAGAAGCCATCTTCGGCGATCAGTAGCTTCGACTCACGAATACTATTGGAAATGTGCCGGATGACCAGATCCAAGAGGTCGACATTGACAGAACCGGTCCAACTGGGGATCGACTCTTCTTCTTTGATTCGACTGTGGGCCGCCTCCCACGGTCGCTGAACCGTCTCGATAACGGTCTCGGCCGAGATCTCAAGGGTTGAGACATCGACCCCGGCAGCGACATCAAACGGGGTTTGGTGATCGTCGGGCAGGCCGCCCTCCGTATCCCGTTCGAAGATCTCCGTGTCCAGTAGACTGGTCTCGGTAGTTGTATCGCTCTGCGCGGCTCCTCCGTCTCCTGTGGATGATTCTGCACTCATGGGTACTCTTTCGCGTCAAACAGCTGTCTGCGTCGATTCGAACCAACGCAACTCACCTATCAAGGTCAACAAATTATCTAATTTGACTTCGACTCTGGCAAGTGCGATTGTACGCCCCGTTGGGGGATGCTGCTTCCGTACTGAATCGACACATCACGTATCACTGCTGCCGAAAAATTAGAAAGTAATATTACTTACCCCGTCAGACAGTTGCATAGCCTCATAATATCGGCTATTGGTATGTCGTCGAGGCTGCATCTAGGGAATGCAACGCGTGTAACTACAAATCAACTTACGGGTGTTCACTACACTCTGTCCGGCTGTCGACTCATTCGACACCGGACATTTGTAGGACATAGTGATTGACTCATGTACTTGATTGAGATAGTCGGTGGTTCTGCTCTGG
>Ga0136583_1000132_pt1 | contig 19576 bp, 20 predicted proteins | sample AntDeeMetagen397_FD_104792 | JGI IMG/M metagenome (GOLD analysis project Ga0136583, IMG submission 104792) | Saline lake microbial communities from Deep lake, Antarctica - Metagenome #397 | ecosystem: Environmental > Aquatic > Non-marine Saline and Alkaline > Saline | place: Antarctica: Deep... | reverse complement strand
GCTTTGTCTAACACTAATTGGTCTGCCTTTTGGAATCTGGATGTTAAACCGGTTGCCAGAGGTAACCACACTTTACCGATCCTAACATTTTCTCTTTTTTAGATTATCGATATTTCCCGGTTTTTTGTTCATATACCGATAAAAGCCTTAGTAAATACAGATAACTTGGATGAGTCTCCAGCACTATTATTGGACCCAAAAAGACCTGAATAAAACAGAATATGTTGGAAAATACGCTACACACGATAACGTAAACAAAGATACTGTAATTGAACAGCTGGATTCGGATTCAAACGACCTCGAGTTTGGCGAACACACACTTGAATACAACAACAGACAGATGGATGTAAGACTCGATGTAAACAACGAATGGGCATCGTTTATGTACGATGAAACATTCGAAGACGAATTAGGAGACCAATATTTCAATGAAGTAATAGTCTACTTTCTGACACCAGACCGCTGGAAATCATACTCAAACATCCATCCGGAATGATGTTGTCCAAATTAGATCGTATTCTGAGATAAACTCTGTAATTCGATCATTTTTGTGTTGATTGAGAAAAAGAATTATTGTTTGATTTTCATTTCCTGAATCCAGATGTGGTGCTTATATTTCGAAGTCTCAACCGAATGTATTTCATGGTTGGATTTATCTTTACACCTCCACCTTTCGCCATTCTTTTCTTGCCTTTTTGACCTCTTTTTCCTTACGTTTTTGTCTCTCTTTTCTTTCTCTCTGAATCTTCTTTTTCTTTTCTTTTTTGTCTTGTTGCAGTTTTTCAAATTCTTCAGGCCTAAGCTCTCTGTAAATTTTCCTATAATCAGCCTGATGATCTTTCTTTATTTCGGTATAGAGCATTCCGCTAGGATATCCAAGGTTTATTTCTCCTGTGATTTTTCTCTCCAGGAAGATGAGTTTGTTGACTTCTTTTCTTTCTTCAATGCTATCGAAGTCTGAGTTTCGGATGATGTTTTTCTGGATCTGCTGGGCTTTCTCCTCTACGTCTTTGTCGATTTGTGGCTCAATTTTAACGCCATCGAGATAGTTGTCTTCATCGAGTACTTGCCCGCATTTTCTACAGCTTTTCCGATGTCCGGAGTTGATGACTCCACAGCTGCATTCTAGTGGTAGAACGTCTTCTTCTACGTGATCCGTGATCTCATCTTCTAGCCCATAGCCTTGTAGGTATGCGTTCCCTGCTTGTTCATCATTGATTCTGGTGTATACTCGGGTTTGATCCGAACCTTGTACGTGGCCGACTCGTTTGTCGATCATGGTTTCGTTCATGATGTCGGCTTTCTTGAGGTAACTGATTCTTCCTTTTCGCCAGACGTGATTGGTTTCTCCAGAGAGTTTGCAGTTGAGATCTGTTTTACCAGCTACTCGTTTTTACCTTGTTGGTGTAGCTTCTGTAGCTGACCGGTTTCTCAGGTTTGTTGTTTTTCAGGTTGCAGAATAGGTATGCTTCTGGATTGTCTGGGTCCGGATGACAGTTTTCCAGCCAGTACTTGATCGCCGGTGCTGCAACAGTACATGGTACATCTCTGTCAGGACTGTCCTTGTTACCTGGTACTCTAAGTATTACTGACTGTTTTTTGACGGTGACGCCTCCGACTTTAATGTTTAAGCACTCGCCGATACGGCAGCCTGCATCCCATAATGTCAATAATATCGCAGGGTCTCTCGCCGAGGTTAAGCCTCTGCTGTCGGCCTCTAGCTTTCTGGTTAATTTTTTAACATCGCTCGGAGTAGGAAGATCGTTAGGATCTGTACGTTTCTTGTCCTTCTCAGATACGTAGGCTTTGAAGCCTTGAGGCAAAAGAGGTGATTCGTTGGGATTGGATGATAGTTCGTGGAACTCTAGAAGTCTTTTGATTGCGGATTTGTACTCCATCTTGGTTTTGGCCGAGTACTCTTTGCTGTAGTAATCAGAGTTTTCTATCTGTCCGAGAATCTTGTGAATCTTCCGTTTACTTTCCTCGTCTTCCTTGATGTTGTCCAATCGGAAGTCGTTGTATTCGATGATCTGTTTGAGTGAGGAAAGGTATCGGTACTGTCTAGAAGTGCTGGTGCTACGTAGTGCGTTCCAGTCTTTGAACTGTTCGGCTAGTTTTTTGTTTTCCTCGCAGATGTTCGAGGAGTTCTGGATTTTTCTAGAAGCGGTTTCAAGTCGTTGTTTGTATTGGTGTAAGTCTTCCATCGGTGCGGGTCACGTGCAATGAACACTAAGTGCTTGTGCGCGACCCCCTTAAAAACCGCGAATCGGACCCATGAACGGAAAATAATCGGCCCGATCATGAGTATAAGGAGTTATGCGGAGGACAGGATTCGACCCTGAAAAATATTTATGTAGAATATTCAATCAAAGAAGAATAATTTGATAATTTTAGTAGGGTTCGCACAATAAATTACTGTGGATTCATTTCTTCGATCCTCAAAACAGGATGTTCTCCGTCTTCAACCTCCACTTCTTCCAAAACAGGCTCAACTTCGACTTCTGGAATATCTAGACCAGAATAAAACCGGCTTTCTCGGTCTTTTTTGGCTGTTACAAACAGGTGTTGTTCAGCTCGTGTCATTGCTACATACATCAGTCGGCGTTCTTCATCGTAGCTTCCGGTTACACATCTTGTAAGTATCTCTGTCCGCCAGTTATCATAATTATAGGCGTATTCTCCATCATTGTAGATCTTTTTCTGTCTTAAACCAATTAATTCATTATAGATAATATTCGATCGATCGAAGTTCCTGGATGGGAAGACTCCGTTGTTTACTCCGGAGACAAATACAACCGGGTATTCAAGGCCTTTTGCGGCATGTATTGTCTGTATCTTTACAGTGTTTTCTCTAACAGAGTTGTCTACTTCATAGATCTCTTCCTGTTCTATATTTTCCTCGATAAACCTGATTATCTGGCCTGTATTCATGAAGCTCGAGTTAAATGTATCTGTCAGGACCTCTATTATGCGTTCCGAAACAGCTGAAGAATAACCATACCGGTTGAAGACTTTGCGTGAAACACTTTTCAGGTTCTCTTCGTTTTCAAGTTGTTTTTTGAACTCCTTCATATCATCCGGGTAACTGTCTGATTTTACTATTGCCTGGGCTTCTTCTATGTTGTATCCGGTTTTTTCAAGTACAACCGCCCAGCCCCGCCGAGAATTTGAATTTATTATCCGGAGCCATGCGAGTAAAACAATCGAAGGATTTGTCTTGAAAAGTTCTAATCCTGCCTCATAAGCTGCGGGTATACCATTTTCCCGTGCTTTCTGCTGTAATTCGAGTCCCAGGCTTCTGGTTCTTGTCAATACTGCAATATCATCGTATCCGATATCCCTTTTTTCTTTTCCATCCCCGTAGGTATACTCGGAGTCTTCTACAATTTTCTGTATCTTAGATAGTATAGCTTTGGCTTCATCTTCACTCCTAAATTTCTCGATGGTCGAATCCTTTGAATCTTTCTCTGATTGAAGAGAGGTGATCTGTTGTTTTTCAACCTCTTCATACCGGTTACCTTCTAATTCTAAACTGACTTCGGATAGATCAAGTATATCCTGGGTCGACCTATAGTTTTTCTCCAAAGCAATCTTTTCGACCTTACCAACGTCAAATATTACACGTTCGGAGTCTTTGTTCAACTCGTCTTTGAACCTTTGTATCCTCTGGGAAAATTCCTGGATGTTTTCAACCTCTGCATACTGGAAAGAATAGATACTTTGTTTCCAGTCCCCGACCGCACAGATATTCGGTTTATCCGCCATCAGTAAAGCAAGTTTAAACTGTATCTCGTTGGTATCCTGGAACTCATCGATCATCAAATAATCAAAGCTTTCCTCCCGTCTTACCAACGGCTTTTCATAAAGTAAAAGATAGGTAAACATCATCAAAAACGAGAAGTTCAGATAGTTTCTCTCAAGACAGTAACTAATATACCCAAAGTAGATATCGTGTACAAAGTCTTTCAACTCGTCTCTGTCTTCATCAAATGCTTTCTCACAGAAATCCCTTCGGATTGATTTAGTACCTCTATCTCCTCTTAGTTCGGATTTTTCAGGGGCATCATCAAGATATGTTTTATAGTCAAAACGGGAAAGTTTACCTCTTAGCTTACTTTGTTTTTTACCATTCTTTCCCTCCTGTGGCCTATTCATCTCCTCGAAGATTTTAACAAATTCGTTTCTATCGCCTTCGAGGTATTTTTCAGTATCTTTGAACCAGCCGTTTTTCTCCGGTATCACTCCTTTCGATGCGAGTGATTTGATCAAATCCAGTAAGTTAGAAGGCTCTCGAACTAGTCTGTAAAAATCCTGGTATTCAGGGTTCTGTTCTCTAAACGACTGGTAAAAAGATTGGAATTCTTGGCCCTCTCTAATTTGACTTTCCATCAGCTGCATATCATCTGTTATCTCAGTTTCAATACCGATTAACTTCGGTGCCTCGATACCGTTTTTCTCCAGTATTTTCTGACAGTGGCTATGAAAAGTAGATATAGCTGCATCAAATATCCGGGCCTCCGGAACATCAGATTTTTTCATAATCCGTTCCATCATCTCATCGGCAGCATTACGTGTATAAGTGGCCAGAAAGATATCTTCAGGATCAACCCCTTTTTCCAAGAGATTGACGTATCTCCGTGTTATAGTAAATGTTTTTCCCGTACCGGCTCCGGCATCCGCAAGATAGATCCCTTCCGTATTTTCTATGAGTTTTTGTTGTTTTTGATTCGGACTAGTAATCCGATCCACCTCCTGTATCAAGTATCATATCTCTCTTGTAGAGATCGTCTGGATCGGCATCAAGAGGGAACCTATCTGTCCTGTATCTGTTTAACTCGGTTATTTTTTCATCGAGAAACTCCTCGAATTTGTCTAGATCTTCTTTAAAGTAGTTGCTGCGTCTGAACTCCACAAAGCTTTTCAGAACCTGACCACAGCCTTTACGGACGTATTTGTAGTCTCCAACCTCTTTTTTTGCATATTCTTTAAACTCTTCGGCCAGATCCGAATCAAGTAATTCGTTTTTATCGAACGGTTTCTCTATTTTTCTGTTTTTGAAAAACTCTCGGAACTCCGGACAACCCAGTTTCCGAAGCATCTTGCCTTGATAGCTTGTTTTACCTGAGTTTTTCAACAGATACTCATACATCTCAAGTTCCGAGATTTTATCCTCAAAGGTTGAAGGAAAATAGGTTACTGTAACAGTATTATCATCAAGCTCTCCGTTTCCATCTATCATATCCTCGAGGTTATGTAAAAAATTCAGAAACGTGAATTTGAGTTTGGTTTCTGGAACATGTTGTCTGAGATAAGTCAGATACATCAATGCCTGGAAATCCGGCCAGTCAGCATCTTCGTAAAGCTCGATGTTCGAAGACTCAACAATATCTTTCGCATCGTATTTTCTACCTGATTTGTAATCAACCAGATGGGTTTCGTTCATAACTAGATCGACCTTTCCTTTCAGACCAAGGGATTTGTCTTCAAACGACATCTCGGTGACCCCTGAATCGATCGGTTTATCGAATTCTTTTCCAAAAACATTTTCCGAATCAGTTTTCTCGAATCCCTCGTGGTCTTTTTCCGCAACTTTGTTTTGATCCAGAAACTCATGTATGTTGTTTAAACCGATTTTAAGCTCTGTCCGGAGTTTTTCTGTCTCGGTCTGATCGATATACGGTCTAACGTATTCGACCATGAAATCAAGTACTTTTTTGTTCGCGAGCCCTTCTACAAACTCAGGGTGGTTGATGTAGAATTCTGCATAATCATGGAATATGTTTCCTTTCTCGATTTTTTCATCTTCTCCATCAGAGACCAGTTTTTCAAAATAATAGAGCCTAGGAGATAGTGCCAGAGAGTTCAACCGGCTCTGGCTTAAAACCTCGATCTCATCGACTTCGACGTTTGTAGAGTATTTTTTGAATCCTTTTTCCTCGACTTCGGTCTCGGGACTGTAGCGTCTGTGAGGCAGATCACGGAAAGTAGAGAACTCGACGTCTAGAATCTGGTTCAGATGGAAACATGGAGTGATATCTTTGTTCATCTCCCTGTCCTGGACCATATATACCTGTCTCTCACCCGATTGAATCAGCGAACTAAAGTCTTCTAGGTTGTTTTTTTCCTCCTGGGTTTTATCGGTCCATGGTTTGGTTCCTGTTTCTCTTGTCCATTCAGAATTCATTCCAATGAAAAACACTAATTGACGATCAAGGAAAGAGATCTCTCTGGGATCTGCAAGAACAGCTCCGTTCGAAGACTCTGATTCTTTCAACTCAAAGGAGTTGAGATAGTATTCAAGGTTTCCAAGGGTCTCCAGAGAAATAGGTTCTTCCAGCATGTTTAGATCATCAAGAACCCCTCTAAGCTTTCTCATATCCCTGCCGGTTAATTCTGTGTATTTTCTGAGTATTTCGCCAAAGTCAAGATATCCCAAGACGTTGAAAAACTCTTTAAACTCCTCTAGACCGTTGGCTTCAGATACAAGAACGTTTTCCTTTCCATGAGGCACAAATATATCGAGTTCTCCAATTATAGGTTTTACATCCTTTATCCGGACATTTTCCTTCGAAAGACCTACTCTTATGAGGTTGATAACGGTTCTGAGATCGTTGTCCTCGGATAGATCGGTCTGGGACACAAAAGGAATCTGATCTACCTCAAAAACTGATTCAATTAAAGGCTGGTATGGGCTTTCCGGATGCACAAGGATACCGGTATTTTCCGGCCCAAGCCTCTCAATATTTTCTTTAAGTGACTGTACAAGCTCTGTTTTCGACTCGAATACTTTGAACTCGCTGAGTTCCTTTTTCTCACCACTAAATACCTCTATTTCATCAAATTCATCAGGTAGAATCTTTTTTTCCAGGGCTTTGAACCGATCTAATCCTATTACAGCTACTTTTTCAGCCTCTATACTATGTTTTTCCAGCTTTGAATAAGGGTTTTCAACCTCTGTTAATACCTCTATAATTCTATCAAGTGCATCCCCTTCAAAACGGTCGTATTGTTTAATTGAATTAAGTTCTCCGGTTTGCTGCCAGCAATCAAGAATGTTTCTCAGAAGATAAGATGCCTGTCTCCAGCTCATCTGATTTTTTTCAACAAGTTCAAGAAAGATTTTACGTCTGAAACCCGAATTTTCCTCATCTACAAGCTGTCTGGGTGTGTATGCAAGTTCGGATTCGCCGTCATATCTGTCGTTAATAGCATCTGCCAGCGAAGATTCTTTTGTTAAAACAAGATCGTAGTCTTTAACCTGGTTGAAAATATAGTCTATAGAATTTCTCTGAGGTAAAACAGGTTTTTCCGAATCCACATTAGAAGTGTTTGTGGTTTATGTTTTAAGATTGTCTAAAGAAGGCCTCTTGCAGTCTGAAATAAGATAAAGAGAAAAGATATGTTTTTGGTGTAGAGATGGTTGGTTGATTGTTTTGTATTGATTATTTACCTCTTGGTGTTTTATTTGGCTTTTGTTGGTTGGTAGACGTTTGGAGCTAGTGTTTTTGCTTTTTTATTGGTGTATAGCTGACGCTATTTGTGTTCAAAGTGTTTGTTGGTCTGTTCTTTGGCTTAGAGGTGAAACGGCCAGGTTGTTTCGGTTGAGTCCTCGTGCCCGAGCTCCCCTGAGTTGAGGAGCAGGCCAGGTTTTCCCAACCTACTTATCGCGTGTTACATATACGCGATAAACAGATTAGTGGAATACCTATTATTCAGATACTTAAAGAAGCGACTCACTGATGCCTCTAGCCAAGATACGCTCTCTGGAACTCGGGCTGTGTGAGTCATATTCCTTTATTGCAACAACGCGTTTATAAATGTTTCTGAGAACAGGGATTTTTCCCAAAATTTCGAGTTTCAGTCCTCAAAAAGTCTATCTCTCGCTGGCGGGGGAACCGTAGATCTTTCAGATACGGGTTCAAGATCCGATCCGTAATCTGGTGTTTCTAGTTTTTCTGCCATTTCGAGAAGCTCTGGTGCTTTAATCGCAGCCTGTCTTGGAAGATCATTTGACGTCTCAAAATACCCCTCGCCATCGTACATTAGCCCAAGTTCTGGAGTTACAACATGGTAGCTCACACTTGTTTTAGAACCCGAATCACTAGGAGTGTTTGCATAACTCTTTACCATTGCAAGACCTATACGTTTCATAATAACCACATACTTTTCCTCAGGTTCCTGGTGGTTATACTGAATACTGACGTTTCTGTTTGCTAGATCTGCATCTACATGTGTTATTGTCTGGTATTCTGGCTCAAAACTTACTATATCAGGTTGATTAGAACGAAAATTTGTTGAATAAGGATCATCCAGAGCTATTTCAAGTGCTTCATCAATGTTTTCCGGATCAATATAATCGAATGGATCAAGGTACTCGGTCAAAATTTATTCGCCCTCAAAGCCCTTGGATTTTGAAACTTAAAGACTTAACCCGGTTTAGTTACATCATCCATTTATCTTCCCATTCTCTGATGCGTTCACGCCAGTTTTCCTCCTCTACCCTGTCTTCATCGGTTTGTTCTATGTCTTCTCTAAGATAAAGTCCGACTACCACACCGATAACCATTCCGAGCAGGTGTGCTTCATAAGCAGTGTTGTTTACTGCTGTAAGTCCGGCAACGTTGATAAAGACATAAGCAGCTAGAGCCGCCCACATAGGCAAAGGCACACCCATAGCCAGACCGATTTTGTTAGGCCTATAAACCGCTAGAGCCGCTAGAATACCCATTCCTCCACCGGATGCTCCGATGATAAACGTCTCTGGGAAAAACACGAAAGCCGAGAGATTAGCAAAAAGAGCCGAAATCAGAAAAGTCCCTATCAGTGTACGGGATGAACTTAATCTTTCCAGAATCGAGCCGAAAAGCCCTATGAAAAACAGGTTGTTGAAGAGATGTTCAGGTCCTGAGTGTCCGAATATAGATGTGAAAAACTTCCAGAAAGGAGAGCTCGAAGCGTTAAAACCTGGTTCAAACCCGTAGAAAACCTGTAGACCGTAGACTCCAATAAAAACCAGACAAAGTTTCAATGCTGTAAAATTAAACCTGGAGTCTTCTTTCATGTGTCTTAATGTGTGGCCAGTTTCTAAAAACTCCTCGAATCATTTCGGAATTTTTAAGATCAAATTTGGTAGTTGAAAGTTTAAGGAAATTGGCTTAAGATTTGAAAATATAATAAATGGAGGCTATAGAGATCGAAACAATTGGCACTAAGATGAAAGAGTAAATCATGATTTGTTCAGAGTCATTGGTAACTTGAGATACTACTAGAACAATTAATGCTAGTATTAAAAACGATACCATGCCCGTTCCGAGTTGTACCGCTAGTCCGCGCCAAAAACCCATGAAGAATATTGTTGATCTAATTTTTTAAGAAACTCTAAAAACTCAACAAATACTGCCAAAGTTATTTGTTTAGATTTTCAACTACCGACAATAAAGCGAAAAGTTTTTATGTTACGACTGTATAATAACAATTATGTCAATGGAAAACCCTGACGAGCTATCCGTAAGAGATATCCGTTTTCCCGAACTGGTCTATAGAGCTTCTGAGAACGGAATTGATAGTCTAGACGAGATTATGGGTCAAATGGAAGAGGAAGCGATAAGTTACCTTCAAGATGAACTAGGACTCGAAGATTTTGAAGGACCAAAAGAAGGTCTGGTGGTTGAAAATGCATTACCCGCTGTTGAACAAGCCGGCGGAGATCACCTCGGGGTACACAGAGACCGAGACGGTCTGGCCGCTATAAAACTAAACGATTCTTTCTCAAAACCTTTCACCACCGCAGTACATGAAATGGTTCATCTAGACCAGTATCAAAGAATGTTGAATCTGGATCTTGGAGACAGAAAACCTCAGGAAATAATAGCAAAATACGGCCTTGGCGAATTAAACGACCTTTCAGAAGCACAAATGGGTGAAACCTATGAAGGCACAACATTTAGAGGCTATCCTTTAGTCGATGATCTGATAGTTGAAAAAGATCTATCTGCCTCAGAAATTGCTAAAGCAATCTATGAAGATCCAGAAGTCGGATCTGAAATCCAAGGCCTTCAATCAGAATACAACGAAGTCGGAGAGACTGAAAACCAGAGATTCATCAGAGAATTAAACCAGGATATCGGCGAAGAAGAATCATCTGAATGGAAACTTGAGGAAAACGAAGAAGCGCTAGATGTGGTCAATCAAGCCTACGATGAAATAGTATCTTCCCCAGATAATGTCCATGGCGAGGCATTTAATTCACCGGAAATGAATTCAGAGCTCGAAGGTTTCGCCCACTATGTTAGCGCCACTGTAGAAGGCAACATATTCGACTACCGTGCAGGAAATATTGAAGATCAATACACTACAGAGCTGAAAAATGGCATGACTGTAGGCCAGTCTGCAGCCGGTAGAGTCCGTGAGCTCGGAAAGATACATCAGAACCTTACCGAACACGGCGATATGACAGATAAACAGGCATCAAACTATATTCTAACAGAAGTTCAGCCAAGAAAGCTTGATTACAGATCAGAAAACATCTAGCATACTAAATCCCTTTATCATAGTCTTTTACTTCTTTAAATGTTTCAAGCGTTTCTGTTACCTGCTCTAGCTCATAATCAGCATTAAAATCAAGACAGTCTTTTCTTTGATACTCTAAAGCCGCATGAAAATGACGGGATGCCTCTGTGTGTAGAGCTACAAGTTCCGGATCGTTTTCTACTTCGGACTGTCTTTCCGTAAGTAAGTCGAAAACCCGTTCAATCCTGGTTTTATAGTTAGATGACATCCCTTCAGCTAATACAATATCAGCCTAAGCTTATGATTCTACCTGTTTCAGGATCTCGGCTGTATCTTTTTGGCCAATTGACATAATTAACCGGGAAAGCCTTGGACCCTGTTCTCTACCTAATATAACCTTATATGAAGTTGTGAAAAACTCTCCTGTCCCCAACTCTGAGTCTTCTTTCACACTGAAGATCTCTCCGTCAAGATCATCAGAGTCTTCAAACTCTTGGTTTTCAAGAAGTTGACTTAGTAAAACCATTGCCTGTTTTTCATCATCTGAAAGATTCTCTATAACTTCCTCTGGAACTTCAGAGTTAATCGAATAGACATATTCTTCAGGCGCATAATCTCTGGCCCAGTTTTTAGCAAGCTCCAACCGCTGGAGGACCTGTTCGATACCTGTCTCATCAATATCTTGAGGTACATGTCCTGTGTTTTTCAACGATTCAATTGCTTTGGCGCTCCATTGGTCTTTCGGTACTGTCTGGGCGATAAATGCTGCATGCTGGAAAGGAATTCTGACAGGTTGTTTTTCTGGCACCTCTACAACCGCCATCTCGTATACTCGTTTCCAGTGTTTTCTCTTCTTATCGTTTTCAACCTCTTCAGGGTTGAAATAAGCACTTTCTACAGTATCAAATTTATCGTATCGCTGGAAAACCTCTTCCGATTGGAACGGAATCTCAAAGGATTTCGAAGGCTTTGTGTTAGAAAACAGGAACCTGATCATTTCCGGCGAATAAATCTCTTTCAAAGTATCTAAAGTAAAGGCGTTTTCTCCAGAACTTGAAGATATCTTTGCACCGTCTTTTGTAACAAACTCATACATCTGGTGGACCGGCGGCTGTTTGTCAAAAATCTCTTCAGCCAGTTCGTTTCCGGTATCCCTTGAGCCTCCCGAAGCAGAGTGTTCTTTACCTGCAGGTTCAAAGTCTACACCTTCGTATTTCCAGCGCATCGGCCAGTCGACCCTCCATGGAGGCTTGACGTTTCCTTCTTCTCGGAAGTTAAGCTCTTTTTCCTCCTCACATTCTTTACAGTAGTACGTTACAGTGTAGTCTTCATCGTAATCTCTGACTTCGGTGTAGTCTTTTTCACATTCACTACAATAGACCCGTAGCGGGAAGTAAGGCTTTTCCAGAGGTTCTCTTCTGTAGTTATCTAGTATTTCTTTGACTTTCTCACGATTTACCATTGCTTTCTTGATCAAATCAGCATACTCTGCCTTTTCAAACATCTCTGACTGTCGGATAAACTCGATATCCATATGTAGATCTTCGAGTTGTTCTTCTAGTTTTGATTCAAAGTGATCTGCATAACTGTCGTGACATCCTTCTGGATCCGGAACTTTGGAAAGAGGCAATCCGAGATACTGTTCCCATTCATTAGGAACGTTTGCCGGGACCTTTCTGAAACGATCATAATCATCCCAAGAATAAACAAATCTTACGTCTTCCCCTCTGTTTTTCAGCGACTTTGCAACAAAATCAGATGTAATTATCTCTCTGAAGTTTCCAGCATGGACAATCCCGGATGGCGATATGCCTGAAGCCACCACGTATTCGTCTTGATCCTGGAACTTCATTGTAATGCCGAAAGCCAACTGGTCTGACCAGAAAAGGGGTTGATCGTTGCTCATAACACTGGTTTCTGAGGTGATTTTTTAATATAGTTGCTTTAGTCTTCGGATCAGAGAATGCAGTTTTGTTTTTAAATCTGGAAGCCGGCTAAAGTTTTATGATTGATCTCAATCTGAGAATGATTTTTCTAATAGTTTTAACATTTGGAATAGCCCTATACCTATACCTAGAAAGGAACAAGTTCGACAGAGAAGGTATTGCCTTCCTCAGAAGAACCCAGACCGGTATAGATACTATAGATAGAGTTGCAAAACGCCTACCAAGGTTCTGGAAACTGTATGCAGGCGCCGGAGTAGTAACCGGTTTAATCAGTATTGTACTATCTCTAGGATCGATCGGTTACTCTCTAGGCCAGAGTATACTTACCAGATCGGTTGAAAACGGACCTTCTCTTGTATTACCTGGAGCCGTTTCACAAAACCAGTTCCAGGCAGGTGTCTCACTTATACCTGTAGAATACTGGATCGCAGGAGTCGCAATAACAGTAGTTGTACACGAACTCTCACACGCAGTAGTTGCAAGGCTTGAAGGATTTAACATAAAGTCGATCGGATACGGATTCCTCGCAATAATACCTATCGGGTTTGTTGAACCGGAAGGAGACAAAAGCCTCAAAGAAGGTGTAGCCGAAGCAGGATGGACGGGAGGAGACTGGAAATCACGCATAAAAGTTCTGTGTGCAGGAAGCTTTGCAAACTATTTAACAGCAGCAATTTTTGCCTTACTCGCAGTTGGGTTTACGGCCGGAATAACCTCTACAACCTCGACAGGATACCTAGGGATCTCGGTCTTTGACAACGAAAGTGTTGGATACCAGGCCCAACAAGGTTATCCTGCAGCCGAAGCAGGCCTGACAAACGGTACGCTTTATTCGATCAACGACCAACAGATAAACACTCTGGAAGATCTGAGAGCAGTATCTGAAACAATCCAGCCCGGAGATGAAGTTACAATGAATACCTCAGAGGGAGTCCAGACTGTTACAGCAGCTGAACGCGAATTGACAAGGATGAAAGACGGCTTATCAGAATACAGAGCCGGTCTTTCCTGGTTTTTGAACCTGCTTTTCACAGTTGCGTTCCTCAACTTCGCGATCGGGCTCTTCAACATGTTACCGATTGTACCTCTTGACGGAGGATTAACAGTTCAGGCTCTAGTAGAACGATTCATTGGACAAGACAAGGTAAAGTATGTAGGCTCGTTCTCACTGGCTATGTGGGCTGTCTTGATCTTGACGATCGCAGCCTCAGTTATCGGTCTCTAACAGAGACCACTCCATTTTTTTAATTTTAGAACAATCTAATTACTATGACCCATACAATTGAAATCATCGACAGGGATGAAAAAGTAGAATGTGAAGACGGACAGGACGTATTGAACGCTCTTCTTGAAGGCGGTGTAGAATGGATGCATGCCTGTGGAGGATTCTGTAACTGTACAACCTGTAGAATCAAAATTGAGGAAGGACAAGACAACGTCTCAGACATGGAAAAAGATGAGAAAAACACTTTAAGACGTTTCCAGGGCGATGAAGTACTCGAAGGTCCTTTCCGATTAAGTTGTCAGGTAAACGTATATGGAGATATCAAGATCTCAGAACCTGACTGGTACTAGAGGGTGTAAAACTTGAAAGATCTGATAATTGTAGGTGCGGGACCCGTAGGATCCCATCTAGCCCAGAAAATGTCTGAAAAAAACAAAGACGTTCTAGTTATTGAACGGTCAAAAGAGGTAGGAAAACCACTGGCGTGTTCAGGCCATGTCTCACCTGATATCTGGGATTTTGTACCAAAAGGATCTAAACAAAGACTTGAACAGAACCAGATCAACGGAGCACGGTTCCATACAGAAAATGGATCCAAGTTTCCTTTTTACAAAAACGAAACTGTCTCTTATGTGATCGATAGGGTTGAACTCGATAAGTTAAAAGCTGAACAAGCAGAGAAAGCTGGAGCCGAATTTCATCTTGGAGAAACCGTTGAAGAAGTCATCGAAACTGAAGATTCTGTTACAGTAAAGACAGACAAAGACGACTACAAAGCTAAGATGGCAGCTGGGTGTGATGGAGCCTCCTCAAAAGTTAGAGATGAACTTAATCTTCCTGAACCCGATCATTTCTATCAGGGAATACTCTGTTTTTCAGATGAAGATGATTCACAGGATTTTGTAGATGTTTTCCTGGAGGTGCCGGAGTTTTTCGGATGGAGAATACCTAGAGGAGACTCTGTAGAATACGGTGTTGCAGTGCCTCGTGGAGAAGAGCCAGTAAAGTGGTTGAACAAAATTACAGACAAGTATATTGATAGAGAAGATCAGAAAAACATCTGTGCAGGTGCAATACCGATCAAACCTGCTGAAACTGTAACTTCTAACAGGATTTTCCTTGTAGGTGATGCTGCAGGTCAGACAAAACCTTTTACCGGCGGCGGAATCCTCTATGGTATGAGATGTGCTGGGGCTGCAGCAAAACAGATAGATGTTGAGAAACCAGACACGCTCAAAAATTACGAAAATGAATGGAGAAACCAGATTGGGACAGATATTCGACTCGGTGGTTTTATCGAAAAGTTTTATTCGACACCTGAGATCTTCCAGAAAATCGGTATGAGCGTATTTCAGGGAGAAATCGGAGTTCATATGGATCGGCCGACCAGTCTTTTCAGCCTAAACCAGTTGAAGGCATTCTTGTCTTTTCCAGAGAATGAAGTTAAAAAATCTGGCGAAACCTTAGATACTAAGGGAGAGTCAAACTAATGCATCTTGGAGTAATACCTGATGGCAACAGAAGATATGCCAAGAACAATGGGCTGGCAAAAATTAAAGCCTATAGACGCTCTAAAAATGTTATAGCTAACGTATTTGAAGAACTTGAAGACTTCCCTGTTGAAATCGAAGAAGCAACATTTTACCTTCTCTCCGAGGAAAACCTGAAGAGAAAAGACGATGATTTAGAGGATCTATTCAAACTGATCGAAGATCATATCAGCGAGGTTGCCGAAAAACTCAACGAGTTCGGTTTCACATTCAACTGGGTCTCAACAAAACCGGATGCTTTACCCAAACACCTACAGGAGAAACTAACAGATCTTGAAAAAGAATTCAGTAACGGCGAAAAAACTCTGAACGCATTGATATCTTACTCTGGTAAAAAAGATATAGTAGCTGCATCGAATAAGATCAGTGGAAAAGCCTCCAACGACAGTATTAAAAATAACCTGGAGATAAAATCCGATATAGATTATGTAATCCGTACAGGGGACAATCCAACAAGAGAGTGTCTTTCAGGTTTCCCTATCTGGAATTCAAGTTACTCAGAGTTCTATCATATAAACAAAAACTTTCCTGCTGTAACCCCTGAAGATGTTAAAGATGCTCTCAAACATTTCCAGAAGCTGAGAACCAAGCGAGGAGAATAAAACAGTTATGGCTGGCGTCGATAAAACCTGCTGGAACTGCGGAGTACAAATGGCCGACTATGTTGCATGTGAGCTTAAATGTGGAAACTGTGGAATGATCAGAGACTGCAGCGATCCTTAATCTCCTGTATGAACTACCTCAGATGTACATCTGTTGCACAAACCCATCATTGTAATTCTTTTACATCCTTTCCTCATACATTCTCTCAAAAACAACCTTCCTCCATCCTAAGTCACTTATCTTTAGAAACAGGATCACAACAAGATTTCTTAAACCCTTGATTACCCCGAAGTTAGTCTTCATTAACAGTTACAGTTTTAAATTTTCGATCAGTATAGATACTAACTCCTATGAAATGTGCAGTATGTGGTAGAACGATAGAAGAACTCGAAGAAGAGTTCGGAAATGATGCCGAGATAACCGAACATCAGGGTATCAACAAATGTTCTAAATGTATTAGAGAATATGAAGTTGAAACCGGTGATGGGAACTCTGAAAGTTCTGATGAAAGAAGCCAGGATCTGAACTGGAAAGACAAGGTCACAACCTAAAACGATTTTATTTTATCTAGGCTGTTTCCTGTAAACTATAGGTCTGTCAAGCGACCTAGACCGAATCAAATTTAAAAGCCTCCCTGTTTTATTCGTTAATATTATGGCTGACGACCAAGACTATGAGAAGTTGCTAGACCAGAACGTTGGAGAGGTCAAAAGTTCAGTTCGCGACCTTGAAGACCCTGACTACGAGCAGCTTCTGCAGCTCGAAAAGGATGGAAAAGACCGCAAAACAGTAAAAGAATTTCTCGAAGACCGACTTGATGATGAAGAAGAAACACAAGATAGTGTCGAAGAAGTCGATGAAGAGACAGAAGAAATAGTAGAAGAGATCGAAGAGGAGACATCAGACGGACTTCTCGGAAGTTTCTCAAAGAACACTGTGCTTGCAAGCGGTGTTGTTCTAGGTGTACTTATCGGACTTGTAGCCGGATACGGAGCCCTAGGAGCATCATCAGATATGGCAAGTCAGGGAGAAGTCGAAAGTACTGTGACCGAGCTATTTACGGCATTAGGACCTGATGCAAGCCAGTTCGAAATAGCAGATTACACACAGCAGAACGGAATGCATTATGTGACACTTAATATCACTCAGCAGACACAGAACGGAACACAGACAAATTCACGTTCCTATTATGTATCTCCTGACTCCGACCTGCTATTCCCTGAGCTTCGAAGCGCTCTAGTTCAGACACCGATTAACATCGCTGATACTCTAGAGCAGATCGAAGCCCAGCAGGCACAACAGACCCCTCCAACAGAGAACTCAACAGAGTAGAGTTTCTCTCCACATTTTTCTCTTTTATTTCTTCTATATTCTATTCTGCTAGCTTGGTTACACTATAGTTACCCAAACAAAGTTATTGTTAGAAAATCAAGTTCAATATAGGTGTTTTTATATGGCAGATAAATCAGATCACGGACTAGTTGAACTTCCTTACGAATACAACGCTTTAACCCCTCATATTTCAGAACAGGTAATGAAATGGCACCATGATGTTCACCATCAAGGCTATGTCAACGGATGGAACAAGGCCGAAGACAACCTACAGGACCAGAGAGAAAATGGAGAGTTTGGTTCCACAGGCTCAATTTTGAGAAACTTTACTCACAACTACTGCGGAAACGTTCTACACGAAGTTTTCTGGCACAACATGAGTCCTAACGGTGGCGGGAAACCAGAAGGTAGACTTCTCGAGAAAATCGAAGAAGACTTTGGAAGCTATGAAAACTGGAAAAACGAGTTTATAGAAGCTGGGAAAAATGCTTCGGGCTGGGCATTACTTGTCTATATGCCGAGAACAGATGAACTCCACAATGTAGTGGTTGACAAACACGATCAGGGAGCTGTATGGGGAGCTCACCCTGTACTGGCAGTCGATGTCTGGGAACACAGCTACTACCATGACTACGGACCTGACCGTGGCGACTTTATTGACAACTTCTTTGAGGTTGTTGATTGGACCGATGTTTCCGAAAGATACGAGGAAATATCTGGAACCTTCAACTGAGGAAAATCTCTATTTTTCTTCTTCTTTTTCTATTGTACTGTTATACAATAGTCCAATCCAGTATTTAGTGAGATTTCAACTATTCTAAAATATGTTATCAGGTGAGAAAGACACAGAAGATTACAGTCTTTCCGAACAGGACAAAGACAGATTACAGACCCTTCTAAATGAAAGAAAGAATCCGAAAAAGGCAGGAGGACCAGGATGTGAACCCGGAGAAATACCAAGTGCTCTCGAAGACGAGATAGGTCTAGAACTTATGGAATACATACTTGATGATGACGATAACCAGTACCTATCATCTCATAACATGTCAAAACATCTAGATACAGATGCCTCAAACCGTCAGATCGGTCACAGAATCCGGATGATAGGAGATTCTTTAGGTCTTGAGAAAGATGAAGTCGGTCAGTTTTACTCATCGAGTACAACCTGGAATCTAGATGTACTTAGAGCCAACAACCTAGATAAACTCTACAACGAAGCCAGAAAAACTATTTGAGAAAATGTTTTCTAATTGTTTTTACCAGCTTTCATATTTTCTGGGGCCTTTTCCAGATCCAGTTTTTCTACAAGATCACGTCCACGCTGACGTATTGTTACAGTTGTAACAGCTAGACTGTCAGATACATCTTTCATAGATCTAGTCTCTCCTGTAATATCGGCTGCAATATAGAGTGCTGCAGATGCGATACCTGTAGAAGATTTTCCTGAAATAATATTCTGTTCAACAGCACTTTTTATGATCTCTATAGCTTTATCGGCTGTCTCCTGACTGAGATCAAGTTTTTCGGCAAACCGTGGAATATAGTCTTCAGGAGGTGGAGGAAATATTTTCTCACCTAACTCTCTTCCAACATATCTATAGGAGTTGCCGAGATCTCTCTTTGAAATTCTCAATACTTCAGATATCTCATCCAGTGTTCTGGGCTCATGGTTGTCTCTTGCAACTATGTAGATGATACCGCCTAGAACTTTGTTAAACGACCTTCCTTTCATCAATCCTTTATCTCTAGCTTTCTCTAACATTTTTTCAGCAGATTCATGAGTATCCTCTGAAAGATCAAGTTCTACTATTATTTTCTGAAGAGATTTTAGTTCATAGACCGATCTATCCTCTATATCTGGCAACCATCGCTCAATACCTTCATATTCTGGTAGTGTGGCCCCTAAAACTAATCCGCCGATCAAAGCCACGGGAACTCCAAATCCTAGAATAACAAAAATAACGACCAGAGCCTCCCAATAAAAAGGAAACTCTCTGACATCATTTCTTTTCTGTTCAAGATACATCAAAACCAATACAGGTAAAGCCAGAATTGCCGAATAAAACACTAGATCTGAAAGAAACATCCAAGGCATCAACGGTATATTAATACCCATAAAAAATCCTATTGAAATAGATACTATGGCTCCAAAAAGCCCGTATTTAAGACAGCTCACACCAATTTTTTCCCAAGCCGCTTTCTTACCATACTTCGACATCAGTTCGCCTCCATCATTTCTCAGAGCTATGAGCTTATAATCAAAGCTGTATCATACTGTACAGGAAATTAATCAAGATACTTTTTTGCCTCAAAATCGCTTATCTGATCGAAAACCCTGTAATGTGATCCTACAGAACCGAATACACTAGGTGTCTCGACCACCACTATTTCATCGGCTTCATCTTCTAGCT
>Ga0136583_1000127_pt1 | contig 19952 bp, 25 predicted proteins | sample AntDeeMetagen397_FD_104792 | JGI IMG/M metagenome (GOLD analysis project Ga0136583, IMG submission 104792) | Saline lake microbial communities from Deep lake, Antarctica - Metagenome #397 | ecosystem: Environmental > Aquatic > Non-marine Saline and Alkaline > Saline | place: Antarctica: Deep... | reverse complement strand
TGGAGTTAATCCCTATGAAATTACCAGATGGATCACCTCCACTTGCGTATAGCTTCGTTTGGGATGCCGTCGTACCAACAGAAACATTTTGACTTGTATCAATAGTAACCGCGTTAGACGTAGCATTATCATCTATACCGGGGCTGGTGAAAGACCCCTCGGCCGTTATTCCAGGCGCTGATATGTCGCCTGTAAACGCCTGCCCAACAATCTCTGCGTACTGACTATGCGGGTCAGCCAGCGCTACGTGGTCGCTTACAGCCGTGGTTGCGGCGCCCGCCGCATCAAAACCTGTTGAGTGAATGCCGTCGAGCGTGTCGGCGTCCAGCCCTTTGCCCGTCCCCGGCCCGGTTGCGCCGCCGAAAAACAGGCTGACAAGCTTGTTAATCGCCGCGACCATATACCCCGCGAGCGCGGTCGTGGTCGCGGCGTCGGTCACGTCATTGAGTTGGTTATCGGCTACAACCTGCGCCCAAGATGCACTGACCGCGGATGTTTGCTCGCCGAGCTTGTTTGCTAGCTCATTCCGTGCTACCCCGACCTGGTGGCCGATGGGGCGCTCTGCGTCGGTTGAATAGTCTGCGTCAGTCAGCGTATCCGACGGTGCCGCGTTTTTTGAAAACCGGTAAATCTTGTTGATAGCCATAATTTTATCCGAAGGTTAATGATTGTAGTTTAACGCCCGCGGGCCGTATCTGTATATACTCGTCCGAGAGCATCAGCTGCTCCAGTGAGGACAACGACCCCAACACGCGGGCGCTCATCGTCATATCCAGATTATCTGTGATTTCGATCGAGACGCCCGAATACGCGGCCCAGATGCGCTTGATACCCTCGACCGTGCCGCTGCCCTGATTAGCAACAGCTTTGGCCTTCAGTATCCGGCGGTACATATCGTCAGGCAGCGCCTGTATACTGTCCGGGTTGCCGTACCGCCCTCGCCAAACGCCCGCGGCCCAGCCCGTTTTGTTTGGATTGAGCGCGTCGCCCCACGTGAAAAACATGTCCGTTATCGGGGCCTTCACACGGCGGCTTAGCCCGAGCCACAGCCCGATGTCGTCCAGCTGTGCGCCGGTCGCAACGTCCAGATCAAACCCATCCCGGATGTGGGTGTAGGCGCCTTCTGCGTCTACAAATACACCGCCCACGCTCGCCACGAGCGCGCGGAAACGCGGCTTATCTGCATGTTCGCTGGCGATTAGCTCTGTTGGATCGTCAATCATTGCGGGGCATTAACGATCAGTTCAATGTTTGAAACGTCGGCCGTCGCGAGTTCCGTGAACGTCGTCGGCAGGCTGATCAATCCGTAAGGTTCTCCAACAAAAGCCAAATCCACGCCCGTTACGTCGTATGTCAATGCGCGGTCGTCGCGTAGGATTGTCGTGGCCTGTAGCCGCGAATAGTACACGTCGGCGCCGATTGATAAGCCATTCACATAATCCGCAACGCTCTGCCTGATCGCATTGCCAATCTCAGCCAGATACCCCTCGCCCAACACCGTCAGCGTCACCCGCGCGCGCACTGGCCTGATCGTAGGCCGGTAGAAGCGCACGTCGGTAAACACACCGGTGCCGTTATCAGTGCTGACAACGGTCGTCCCGTCAAGCCCCGTCCCGGGCGGCTTTTTCGCGGCAATAATCTCGCCGATCTTGGACGCGGCGCCGCCCTCAATAACAATCGCGACGCTGTGCCCCGATATACCGTTGCTGTCCAGTGATCCCGACGTGTTCTCGTATACAGCGCTACGGCCCACGCCCGGTATCTGTATGACGGCGGCTATAATACTCTGGAGCGTACCTTGAGCGGGATACGTGACCGAGTTTGTTTGCCGCTGCCGTAGCTCTGCGTCTGTTTCCACAGCCACGCCCGGCGCGGCCCGGTTCGGGTTAGTAACGGCTTGCCACCCACGCGTAGGCGTTATGATATACGTGACGGTGCCGGGCAACGATTGTACAACGCCCGGAGTTTCTGCCGTAGCGGTAACGGTCGTTGAACCATCGGTGCCGATGGTAGCGGTAGCGGGTAAGAACCAGTTGTTTTTGTTGGAGTCCTGCACAACGCCGTTGTTGATAGTCGTGCCCACGGTGCCCGTAACGTCAACGTCGACAGTTGAGTACGTCGACAAACGCCGCGTTAGGCCGTTTAACTTGACGGCGCTCGACAATCCGGTTCCAACCGCCGTGTGAGGCGAGAATCCGTTGTATACGTTGATCGCTGTAGCGTTTGAGTCGTTGATCAGTTGCGCGATGATGCCCAGGAACTCGCCATCCTGGCTGTCGCTCCCTAGGTAGACATCCGGCCCAAATATCTGTTGGTACTCGTTTTGCAGGGCTACGAGTATTTCGGACAGCGGGGGCGCGCTGATACCTGCGTTGCTTATTGTGGCCGTTACCGTCATAGGGCTACCTGCGACTCGCCGTATTCCGTCTGGATCGTAGCGTTGATGCTCAGCGCGCGATCCGTTATGTCACTATTGTACGCTATAAGCGAAATAACGCCCGGTGTGCTTAAAATTGTCTGCCTTACCAGGGCATCGTAGGCTCGAGGCGGTAGGCTGCGCAATACCTCACTACGCCACGGCATACCGTCGTCGGGCGATAAGTTCCATTCGCCACGGTACAGTAGCAGACGCGTCTTCACGATCTGCGCTACCGCCTCCGGCTGATCCACGTAAAAATCTGCGCCCGTTCCCAGGGCGTAGTCGCCGTTCGCGGTTAGCTTCCGGTATTTCATCAGTTGGGTGCTCCGGTCGTGCCGCCGCTATCGCCGGGGTGATCATGGCTCGCGAGGCTAACGCCCGCGCCCGTAACGTCGCCGGTGGCCGTGACGTTACCGGTAATTGTAACGTCGCCGCCGCCTCCGGTGCCCCCGCTTATGCTCCCGCTGACCGTTAGCGGGCCAGTGATATTGACCGGCCCGGTGATGTTCCATGCACTAGCAGATCCGGTAACGGTGCCGCCAACCGTCATATCAACATTTCCCGTCACCTGCTCAGCTACGTTACCGCCAACCGTAGCAGCTACGTTACCGGGCGTTACTACGTTAATGTCGTGGCGTGTTGGATGTATCTCTATGTGGGCTGCACCGTCGTCCGACCGCAGCTGCGCGGTCTCGGTCGATATGCCGCTGATTGTATTGGGTTGCGACTGCGGCCCAATGATTGCGAATCCATCGTTGATATCGTGAAGGCGCAGCTCGGGCGCGAGCTGCACGCCGCCAGATTGCCACCAGCCGTCGATACAGCGCGACGAGAACACAACAAGGCACTCATCGCCCGGCTTTACCGGGAAAGTCAGCGTCACACCGCCCCCGCGCGGGAAACACACTGGAACGTCTGGCAGCAGCGGCAGGTCTTGTGACTCGGCTGAACCGTCTGCCTTGCGCACGATGCCTTTGACGGTCAGTTGCACTTCCGCAGTTACCGCACTCGGATCAAACGTCACGATATAGCCGGGCATAGCCGTCCACAGGCCAGATTGCATCCCGATGAAGCTTTCATACAGGCTGTCTTCAAGCTGCCCGTCACGCTGCCGATTATCCATATTTTATTCCTGCCGATCCTTTGGAACGGCGCTCCGGTAGGTACCGCTCTTCGGCACGTTGCCACCGGTGGCCGATACGCACAACAGTTCGCTGTACCACTCGTTGCCGCGCGTGTCGCCGGTGTGGTTGACTGAGTATATCTGGTAAACGCCGCTGGCGTCGTATGATGGTATATAGGGTGTGGCAGTGTACTCGACCGGCAGATTGGCGCCCTGGATCGTGCTGTTGTCCACCTCGATCAAACTGCCATATTCAAACCGCGCATCAATAAGCGCTTTGAGCGTTATCCCGTCGACGGTCTGCTGCGGCAACCCGATCAAGCCCGTGCCGGGCGTGAGCTTGATCGCGACGCCCGGCGGTAGCTCATCCTGCGGCCGAATCTCAGCCTGTCCGTTTTTGATCGACCAATCGGCGCCCGCGTTGGTCATAAGGTTATTCAAAACATAGCGCGTCCCGCCAAATAGGGCTTTGCCGCGAGGCATGGGCCGTGTCGGTAGGTCACCGATGTACCCCCGGGTTACCCCATATTCAATAAGCGAATCGACCGCCAGGAGGGCCTGGTCTTTTTGCGTCCAACCCGCTGCTATGGTCAGGCTAACGTAAGCTTGATTAAAAGCAATATCGCCATCCGAACAAACAAAGTCAATGAACGTATCGCGCGCGTCCGCGCGCAGGCCGTAGTTGTATTGGCGAATCAACCCATAGAACAAGCGCGCCGTCTCGTTGCCATACCCCACGCGCAGGTCAATTTTGTCAAACTCATCCTGCGCCCGATTAACGGTGTCCTTGCTTATATTGTAGACGCGGATCACCGCCCAGTTCGGCGTTTGTTTTGTTGCTTGATGAATCTCGAAGCTGACGCGAAGCTGCGACAGATCGAGTGCTTCATCTGCGTTGTGAAGGTATAGCTCGCACTTGCGTTTGAATTTAATCATCGGTGACAAAGTACAGGCGCGTCGCCTGCCCCAGATTGTCGCGCGTGGGCTCTGCGAAAACGGTACTATCGGACAGGATAACCAAAGCGCCGCCGATACCCAGATGCTGATATTGGCTCAAAATATCAACGCCCGTAACTAGCGGCAAGCCGAGTATTATCGGTTCTGCGGAATCTTGCTCGGTGGAGTAAACATCGAGCGTCCACCCGTTGCGGTACGCAAGCACAAACCGGTAGGTGCGCTTGGCCAGGTCAATATTAAAATACTGCGGTTTCGGCGTTAGCGGTATCTCGCTGATCACGGCCCGACCTCCTTATACGATACTACGCCGTTAGGCTCAAGCGCGAAAGAACGCCCCAGCTCCTCGCTATCAGCCTGGCCACCGATGTTTGTCGAATCAACCTCGCCCCGGTAGCCGCTCCCATTTTTAGCGATCTGTTTGCCCGTGTTCTGCGGTACGCCCCCGTTTTCCGGCAGCATATCGGCGTCGGTGTCCAAACCGCTGATATCCACGAATTCTGTTCGGACTATGAATAGCTGTTGGAACGTGAGCGTAGCGCTCAAGCTGTTCTCAGTGTCAGCATCCGTCGTGACTTCAATCGCCGTGAGCAAAACGTCCTTGTACTCACGCTTGCCTGTCATAACGTCAAACGGCTCCCGATTCGCCTGTAGAGTCAGCAGATCTGTGTACGTGTCGCCGCTGCTCCCGGCTTTGTCTAGCAATCCCGAAATAAGTCCGTTGGCCAGGTACCGCCACAGCACGGTCATTTCCAGCGTCGGCATCTCGTTGTACGCGTGATCAGAGATAGCCGCCCCGGCTTCAATCGGGTGCTGGGTTATCGTGAGATTGTCCTGGTGAACCTCCTTCACGATAACGTCGGGGACAAAGCCCGCGATGCTGCGACCCTTTGAAAATAGTACGCCGCCCAGCGCACTGGCAAACGGATTTTCGGCGCCGGCCGCGTTGGCTGTTACGGCGGCCGCGTTGGCTGTTACGGCGGCCGCGGTTGCTGCTCTTGAGATGCTCATTGCGTTATCGGCGCCCCATTCCGTATGGCCGATCCGTTCTTCTGGCGCAGCTTGCTTTCGATCTCGCGGCTAACTGCCCCCGGATCGGTGGCTCCTGTGATGTGGAACGTGTTGGTGTTGTAGATTCGGCTGGACAACGCCCCGCGCTCCCTAGCCTCGCGATCCCACGTTGCTTGCGTGCTACCAGGAACTTCGTACTGGCGCGACACGACACGGCCCGCCTTGTCAGCCGTGTCGGCGTTTTTCAGCGCCTTGTACGCGCCCTGGTGCGTGTTCTTCATTTCCCAGGCCAGCGCCTTGATTTGCTGATCCACCGAAGAGCTCTTGATCTTGAACCCCAGGGCGTCTTCGATTGCTTGGCGCCGGCGCGCGCCCCACTGCGCGATGCCGTGCCCCTGCGCAACGCCTTGTTCGTTGTCGTCGCCGGCCGCGGTAGGGTCGAGGCTGGATTCTTTTTGTAGGTTCCCGATAATCCCCGCGATCTGTTTATCGTCCAGGCTGGGCAACGCTTTGCGGAGCATCCCGGCCAAGCGCGTCGTCTTGTCAACGTTGGACGTACTATTCCAGACACGATTCTTGATGCTGATAAGTTTGTCCGCAACGCCCCCCTTCTTGCGCGCCTTCGGCTGACCGGCCAAGCGCGGTTGGCTGGCCTCCTTTCGGGCCAACTCTGCGCGGGCAATCTCTGCGCGTTCGTACTGATCAATCGTAGCGCGGGCCTGGGTTAGTTTGTTTGCCTGATCCGCTCGTTCAAGTAGGGCGCGGGCCTGGGTCACCTCCACCTGCACATTAGCTTGTTCTGCCTGTTTGGCCTGGGGCGCCTGTTTGGCCTGGGGCGCCTGTTCCGGCGCCGGGCCGCGGTCACACTTCGTGCGGTGCTGGCCGGCTGCTTCCTCGCGCCTTGTCCGGGCATCTCGCTTGAGCACCTCTTGAGCATGAGCCCTGTCCGACGGGCTCGGTGGCGGCCCGGTGCTGTCATCTTGTTCCGATTGTTTGACGATGTTTCGGGCTTGGGTTACTTCCTCCGGGCTTGGCCGTGCCGCGGCTGTCGCGCGCAGTTCAGATCGTTCGCCCTCGGCCTCCGACTCGCCCTCGCCTACGACATCCTCATTATTGCCTCCGTGGATGCCCAGCCCGAACGCCCCCAGAAAACCGGCGACTGTCTTGCCGATTCCGGCGGCAAAATTCGGGAATTCCTTCTCAAGCCAGTCATTAAACGCCGAACCGAGCGCCCAGCCGCCGGCGCCGGCGCCGACAGCCATCAAACTCTGCACGCCAATGAGCCCGGCGGTCAGCACCTTCAGCGTAGCTACTATTCCTAGCAGCGTCCAAGCCCAGCCTGACGTTGCTTTGTTTACGGCGTCGAACGCGTCTGTTGCATCGCCCCAAAACGCGCGGATGTTATCCGACCATTGCTTAATAGTATCGCCGACATTTTTGCCGTTTTCGGCGAGCCACGCGTTGATCTTCTTCAATACGCCAACCACCCCAGCTTCGCCGAACGATCGCGCCGCGGTGTAGGCGAAACCCCTAAAGCTAGCCCCCATCAAATCAAACTGCTTCGTGATCTTGCGCGACTGCTCCGTCAGTTTCTTGACCATGGTCTCATCAAACCGGTCTTTGTACTGCTGCTGCGATTTCTCGAACTGCTCGTTCAGGTTCCGGTGGCCGAGCATCAGCTTTTCTTGTATTTTGAGCTCTTCAGCCCACATCACCGCCCTGTACTGGGGCATTGTGTCGAACACGTCCAGCAGCTCTTGCATGATCTTCAATGTGCTCCGCATCTTACCGTCTGCGTCGCGCGTATCAACACCAAGGTTTTGGATCTGGTGCTCGCGGCCCTCGCGGTCGGGTGACTTGCGAATGGCCGCGGCTAACCCTTCGACCGATCCCCGCGCGGCCTCGGCCGATGAGCCCGTCTGATCCGCGGCGAAGCCAAACGCCTCCAGGTTCCGGCCGCTAGCGTCAAGCCGCTTGGTGGCAAAGTAGAGCCCGCTCAGGTCGTTGGTGATCTTGTAGAACCCAGCCGCCGACGCGGCTACAAGCCCGGCGAGTGCGGTCTTGAGACCAAGAACCTGCTTGGTCGCGCCGCCGACCGACTTGTCAAATTTGCGCTCTTGATTATCATCGACCTTGAAGCCCAGCTTCGTCACGAAGCTGCGCATGACGTTCTCTTCAGCCATCGTAGGCTCCAATCATATCGTTCATGAACGCAATATCTTCCAGCCCCACCGTCCCGTCGATTAGCGACTCATACCGGCACAAGTCCTTAATCACAGGGCGCATAAGCCATTCTTCCGGCCCTAGTTCGCGGTACTCGCTGGTGTCTTCGCCGACACGGACTCCTGCCCGGCGCTTTGCAGGAATCCGTCGATAAAACCGCCCAGCTGATCCACAATGACTTGGTAGGCCAGCTGCATGCCGTCCGCCATCGTCAGGTCGTCGTACATCAGCTGACCGTTCGCCCAGATCGGGTAATAGTAGTTGCCCTGCTCGCGCTTAACAACGCTCAACGTCGTGTTGACAATATACTCAACGGTTTCGTCGCCGAGGCTCGCGAGCAGGTCTGTGATAGGCCCAAGATGCGCTGCGGCATCTTCTAGGCTAACAGATTCACTCTCCAAGTCCTGAACGATCGGCAGCAGTGGCGCGATCAGCGGCGAAATACGCCGCGATACGTGCAACTGCTGAAATGCCGTCAGATTGTCGATCCGGTAAGTCGCGCCCTTGTGGTGGATTTCGGTGGTCATACGTTATACGCCCCGATTACTGGATCAATCTTCACAGCATGGAACTCCCACTCAACGGTGTCGCCGTCTTGCGCATAGGTGTAATCCGGGATGCGAACGAAGGCACATTCGCGGCAGGCCCAAAGGTCGCCGGCCTGGCTGTTGCTGACCGTTATAACGTTGAGGCCCCACATTGCTGAATCGACAGACTGGGCGGTGAACGCGGTATTGAGTAGCGCGTTGGTCGGCGACGTTTTGAGTAGGCGGATTGTGACCGTGCCGGACTTGTCCTGGCGCTTGGTCTGCATGCCCTCGCCGTCCGCGCCAATCGTCATCATATTGCGGTCGGTGGTGAACGACAGGGTGATGCCCTCTTCCGCGTTTGCCGAACCGGCACCAAGCGCGATGGACGCGCCGGGGGCGGCCAGCGTCGCGCTAACGTCTCCAAAACTATACGTTGCCATGTTGTGGTCTCCTAGCGGTTGACGTTTACGATAACGTCAACGGAATGAACCGCGCCGGCGAGCTTCGCCGCCACCTGGATCGCGGGTGATTTGCGCGCTGCTCGGTCGGATGCGCTCTGTGTACGGATCGGTGCGGCATAGGTGTAGTAGCCCTTGGGCAGCGTATCACCGGTGTGCAACGACCCGAACACAACTGTGGATTGCCAAACGCCCGCGGCCAGTAGGCCATTCACGACGGCTTGCGCGCAAGACCGCTCAACGTTCGTCTGGAGTTGGTTGACGCCCGGATCAGTCTGCGGGATTTTCGTCTGCGACGTGTAGAGCAAGTTGTACAGGTTTGTCTGAATATAATTCTGCAACCAATCAAGCCCGTGCCGCTCATCGAAGTAGTCGCCGTTGCACATGACGCCCTCCTGTAGGATGGCGGTAGCGTTGTTGTACTTGACAAACACGTTGCAATTCTTGTCCGCAAGCGTGCGCGCCTGGGTTGTGTTCAGCAACTCCGCCTGGGTTCCGGGCTCCTGCTTGAATTTGAGCGTGATGACGGTGTTCTGCGCCGTGTAATTAACGGTGAACGCGCGGCCCATTGCGCTTACGAAAGCGTAGGGATCGCTTGAACTGTACTGAATTGCTGTGCGAGCGTAGCCGCCTTCCATCAGGCGTGAGGCCAGGTCGTCGACAATAGTTGAGTCGACGGTCTGCGGGTCTTGGGTCGTCACGCCAAATATGCGCGACGTGCCCTGCGCTTCGATAACATCCGCTGTCGCAACAATAGCGTCGTCGGTAGCCTCCGCCGCCAGCGCCAGACCGTACCACGCGGTCGACCGGTTTGCTTGATCCTGCACGGCCTGGTCAAGTTCCTGAGCATCGACGCCCTGGAACGGTGCCGACGCATATTCAACGGTGAGGCCAAGCAAGGGTGCCAGGTCGGTACCGGTTCCCGCAGTGGGTGTGGCATAGGCAATAGTGGATGTAACACCTGTCGTGCCGGACGTTACCTCAAACCGGGAAAAGCTCGAATTCCAAATAACCTCGGTGCCGGTCGAAAATGCCGAAAGCGCGGTTTGAATTGCCGACGCCACACCATTCAGCGACGTTTCGCCCGCCAAATCAATGGATGTCGAATCAGCGACGTTTGCTGTCACTAGTACGCTGTCGATCTCGATGCTCAGCTCGCCGTCGCTGATACCGGTGAAGTCGCCGGGCGCGGCATCGGCGAGAAAACCACCGTTGAGCTTCGCAGCGGCGGCCGTCGCGGCCCATCGCGCAATGTACAGAAAATTGGGCTTGGGCGACTGCGCAAAAAACGCAGCAGCGGCCTGGTACTCAGGATCGTTGACCCCAAAATCCGCGGCGACGCCTTCCATCTGGCTGTACTCGCGCGGGTCTTCGCCAACCGCAATTGTGGGCGTGTTGCCGAGCAGCAGCAGCGAACCGAAGTTGCGCGTGCCCGCCGCGATCGGCGACAGATTAACGTCGACGTTTACAATGTCGCTGACTGAAAGCCCTTCACTCATATCTTTCTCCAATACTCATTCCGTGATAACCACGTGCTGTTTAGGCATTCCAACGTCATTGTGTAAATCGACCGCGGTCGACGATACAGTTAGAACATCATACCTTAATTCAACACGTCTCCGATACTCTACTGTTACGTCATATCTGTTGTAATATTGCTCGTTCAAAAGAACGGGCGCGGGCGTGATCTGCGAGCATGATCCGTAGTACAGGCCATAATACTCGGCCAGCTCAAGGTTCGCGCTCAGTTGCGCGGTCGTCGTGAACCGCGCAACGTTGTCCATGGCGTCTGGGCCGTAGAACGAGCACAGAAACTCAATCTGTTCATGGCGCGCCGAAAAGCCATCGCCTTCCGCCGCCCAGGCGTCTTGGTTGATCGTCTGTACGCCGAACGCTACCCAATTGGTATCGTGCCGCGGGCGCTGCGGCGGTTCGCGCTGCCAGCGCGGCCGGATGAGCGACTCGCCAATGCCCGTACAGCCCGCGATAACGTCGTGGACGGGATGGAGTAGCATGTCGCCATACGCCCTATTGGTTGGCTGCAGGTAGCCGCCGGTTGCGGTAGTGTTAGTTGGCGGCGCCATACTCTATGCCCGCTGATCTCGGCGATGCCAGGAACACGCCCACGCATCGCTGCTGGTCAGTGTGTCGTTGTTTGCATATTTGGTCATACCGTCTTGCCTTTTCGATTCACGTGCCGGACGCCGCCCGCACTGTGCAAAGCGCCCTATAGTAGCCGTTCTGGGCGTAGTTCTCAACCGCTGCGACGGTGTAGTCAGCGCCTTTGACGGTCAAAGTGTCCGGCTGGTGACCGGCCTTGGCGTCTAGTAGCTCGAAAGTCGTCGACACTACGATAGCGCCGACGCGCTGTGTTGCGTCAGGTATGCGCTCCGCGGCCAGCCCGCTTGCGGTCGTAACCGTCGCGCGGATGTATTCGGTTATGCTCGTGGTCTGCGTCTCGCCGTAGTCGTTCACGGTAGCCGTTCGCCGCGTGCGCTGGATTGGGGTGGCGAACAACCCAGATGTGGTGATACGACCTAGCTGGATAGTCATGCTACTTGACCAGCACATATGTGATCGAGTTCAGAAAGGCGCCCGTGCGTATCAACGGCGTTGTGCCCAGCGCGCCGATGCGCTGGCGTTCCGAAATCGTGTAACTCGCAAGCTCCGGCTCGATGCCCGCGGTTATGCGGCCCTTGATCGACGTGACAGCGGCCTGGCCTGCGCCGTTCATCTGCTGCTTCACTCGCCGGTCATCGCCGTTGAGCGCAGCGTTGGCAGCGGCATCAAGGCGCTTGTTGATCTGGCCCTGTGCCGCTTCAATGCCCGGCTTGAGCCACGGCCGCGCCGGTATATTCTCTTCCGGCTCACCGTACTCTGACACGTAACCGATCTGGGCGTTTGTAATGTCCTCGCCGCGCGCCGTTTCGTCTGCGGGAACCCCGACAAGAATCTCGCTCTTGGCCAACCGGCTGATAGCGGCCTTAACGTCGTTGAAGTTGTCCTGCTCGGCTTTCTTACCCATGGTGGAACCCGGGCACGCGCGGTTGCCCGCGAGGCAAGACGTGAACCGGCCCGGCACCAAACATCCGGAGCAGCCGGTAGTACCGCCGCCCGTAGGTTGTCTCATTCCAGTGGCCGGCGTTCATGTCCACCACGGATGCCGTGTCAAACGTCACAGACACACTGTCGACGTTCGCGCTTTGAACTAGACCGCTGAGCGAGTCTGCGCCCTGGGCGCCGCCCTGCGCGCCGCCCTGGGCCCCGTCTAGCGTCAGCATATGGGCCGTGTATAGGCCCGCGGCGAAGTCCAGCCATTTGTCCGTGAACCGGCGCTTGTTGAGCGCGTCATACGCCAGCTCGATATATAGCTCAACACTACCAGGCGGATACTTGACGGTATCCCCAAACGCTGGGTAGCGCTGCCGAAAATCCGAGCTGGACAGCGGCATGATTAGATGCCGTCACGGTACGCGATGGTCGACGGATACACCACTTCAACCTGACCCATGCGGCCAAAGTAGGTGGTCAGCTGGCGCAGGTCGCGGTACTCAACCGGCGTGCGCTGGATCGGAACCATCGGGAACCGGACATATTCCATCTGATTGGAATACGCAACCATTCGCGAATTCGCGGAGGCCTGGCCCGCGTTGAGCCACTTGACCGGCTGAATGTCGAGCGGGGTGCCGTTGATGGCGTTCGACAGGCTATTCATCTGCAGGTACTGAAGGATGGAAATGTTGCCTGCGGTCGAAACCTTGCCCTGGACGATCACCGAATACTGGTCAGGCGGTAACAGTAACTTGCTCGGCGCGACGGCCCAGCCGGATTCCTTCCAAGCGCTTTTCAACACCTCGTTAACGTCGGCCAGAATTTTATCCGGACCGGTCGCTGATGCGCTCCAGTTGCCAGTGGTGGCGGTCGCGCTCGACACGCCCGGATCGTTTAGCAGGCCGGTGGCGCCGATAGAGTCATCACCCACGTATACCATTTCGTCGGTATCCATCTGGTGCTTGCGCTGCATACCCATAAATTTCTGGGCGTCGATCGGCCGGCCGGCCTGCTGGGCGCTCGCCAGTTCGGGCAGCGTCCAGCCGAGCTGCATCGCCCACAAGGTCAGCGGGTGCGGAGTCTTGCTGATATCCAGCTGCATCGCCTGGATAGCGTTGGCAGTTTTGCCGATGAACGCCTTACCGCTTTCGGATGGGCCGCCCGCAGATGCGAACGTGGAATTGCTGAAGCTGGACGTTTCATCGCCCATCGTCACGTCATTGCGCAGCATGATGTCGCGCGACCACGTAACGCTCGACAACGGCTGATGCAGCGTCTGGTCGAGTCGTTCAAGCTCACCGACGAGGAATGCCCCGGCGCTGTCTTGAGTCTGCTGGTCGAAAGTTAGCATTCGTGGCTCCTTAGATGTTATACGCGATTTCGACGTTGCCGGCGGCATCGCCTGTGGACATAAACACGGCGTTGGTGAGCTTGATGCTGTTGGTCGCCGTGGTCGGCGCTTCAGCCTCGATGCCCGCCGTGACCGGTGTCCCACCGGTGCCGGTCGCGACGCGAATGTACACCGGCTTGTTGAGGCCCGGCGTCCCAGCGTTGTTCTTGACGCTGATGTAACCGCGCCGCATCACGTTGGCCTGGCGGTCATAGGTCGGCGCTACCGACCCGGCGTTCACGTCGCCAGCGGTCGCGCCTTGGAACGGATAGGGGCGAACCAAAAAGCCATACACGTCAGCGGCCGCGTCGCCGCTGGCGATCGGGACAAACTGGTCATTGGCGTCGATTTTGCCCGGCAAGCCGTGAGCGGCGAAGCCCGACGGATCAGCGAACTGCTGCGACTCAATAGAAGCCTGGGATTCGCGAGTCAAAGCGCCCGCGAAGCCATGGCCCATGCGGTAGAGAAAAGCTGTCATATTAGGCTCCTGGCTTCATAGTGGCCCAGTGCTTAGCGTGGGCGTCGTTAAGTTCGGATGGCGTGGACGGCGCTCGTGCGCCGATATTGGCTCCGGTAGCCGGCGCGCCGGTGTTATTCCGATGCCGCCGGATTTCGGCAATCGCATCGAATGCGATATGGATGCGTTCTGACTCTGCCTTGAACGGATCGCCGGCCAACCGGGTGACAATGCCGTCGGCATCGTTTGCCGTAGCCATGGTCAGTACGCGACGCTTGAACGCTTCTGCGCTCTCGCCATCGTTGACCGTCGCGCCCGGCACGATAATCTCGGCGTTGGGTAAGCTGTCCTTCGCATCAACTGCGATGGCCGGCTTACTTTCTGACTCGCTTTCCGTCTTGGCCGTCATAGCCGTAACCGCGTCGATCACCTCCTGGACCTGAGCGGATAGCCGGGCAAGGGCATCGCCGTTCGGGCTGGCCGCGGTAGCAGCCGCGGTATCGCCGGGGGCAGCAGCCGTTGTATCGGCGACACCAGTGCTGGTGGTCGGCGGTTCACGGAATTTTGTATCAAGCTCAGCGCTGTCCTTCACGCCGAAAAACGTGAGAACGCGCGCTAGAGTCGTGTCCTGCATAATAGTGTCCTTTGGTTCGTGGTCGCCGATCTTAAGCCCTTCGCCGCCGCGTGCGCGGTCGACAAGCGCTAAATGATTCATTCGTAATTGGGATTGAATTGCGTCGTACTGCTCGCCGTCTGGCGTTACGCCATCCTGAAAGTCGATCTGGCAACTGTAGCCCATCGACAACTCGCGCTTGCCGGCCCGAAAGTCATTGACCGCTTCAGCGTCCATGAGCGTGAGCGGCACGCGAATGTATTCGCCGTCGCGCATAACCTCGTCGCCAGTCATACCAGCGCCGTAGCGCTTCCAGTTGTTAACGTCGACGTTTTCGTCCGGGTGGTTATTCGTCACCGGGCGGTGCGCGTAACTGCGCAGCGCGTCGGCCGCGAACACCTCGGATTCCGGGCGGTACACGCGAACGTTTGGCATGTCCGGCCGGTCAAGCTCATGGCCAGCGTAGTCTTGAATACCGGTGCGCGCCACGCGCGCGCTGGACACAAGGTAACCGTCACCCGTTATCCGGGTGGCGGCATCATCTACCGCTACGGCGTCATGTAATTCCATTCACGTATTTCCGCTACTCATCGTTACAGTAGCGTACCTTGGTTATTCAGGCGCGTCAAGCGCTTTGTGTAAAACCCTAGTCTTACTCTGGGATTAGCGGCTCGGGGTAGCAGCGACAGTTGAATATTTCCCCTGGGTGGTGGTGATATGTCCTGTCCCCCGTTTTCACGGCCGGGGGCGAATCCCAGCGAAAGGTCTTGTTGGCCACCGCCCGATGGCCCAGGCGAACGTCCGCGTCACCCGCGGTGCGCCATATGTACTCGTCGCTGCCTACGCTCTGCGCGCGTGACTTGGTGAATTGGGTCGTGGCGCGGGCCGTTTCTGTCCGAGCGATGAGCCGGGCGCGCGCCTTTGTAACGTCGCTGGTGTTGAGTAGTTCGCGCTCGATGGACTGGCCCCGCGATCCACCGGCCAACGCCTCCAGCGATAACTGGCTCACACGCTCCGCTGCCTCGGTAGGGATTGACTGAATCAGCTCAACCTGCTCAGCAACCAAAATCTGGCGCGTCTCGCTCATATCAACGCCGTCGATCTTGGCCCTAATATTCCGGCTCAGCTCGCGCGTCGTCTTGCCCCACAACTTTTCATCCTCGCGCTCGGCGGCAGCTACCATCACGCGCCCCGTCTCCCGCGCCCACTCGCGTAGCTCGGCTGAATACGCCTCCAGTTGCTGCCGAACGGTCGAAGCGCGCTGCGGATAGTTAACCACGTCATATGACTCGACCAACTGCCCCACGTTTTCCGCGATGCGATTAAGCGCGGCGTAGTAGCGGCGTTCAATCTTCTTGCGCGATGGCTTATACGTCGCCATCGCTGCCCTCCTCAGCCGTTTCCTCCAACGCGCTGTTGCCCTCTACGGCCGGCTCCGGCACGGCCGCCAACTCGGGCTCCGGTGCTTCGTTCTCCGCATCCTCAATATCCTGGTCGGTGATCGTGCTGAATACGCCGATCTTGCTAGACAGATTGCGCAGCTCTTCAAGCACGCGCGCGTGCGATATATTACCCTCGCGCTCCAGGTCATTCATAACCGTGCCGACGGACTGGGCGATGGTTGCTTTCTCGTTGTCGTCCAGCTGCCACAACGAGTTGAACGCAAACTCGAAGTCATCGTCCAACGGTTGCCCGGTTTCGCTACGACTGATCATTTCGTATAGAAGATGAAGCGGGGTGCGTAGCCGACTGTTTTGCGCCGCGTTCACGCCGTCGAAGTACGTCCGCAGATCGGATTCGCCGGTGCTCGATAGTCCAGCAGGCGACTGCCCGAACAGGCGTACCATCGGCACCTGGAGCGCGCCGGATAGCTGTTGGCCGAATTGGAGCATCATATCACTCAGCCCGCTAAACGCGTAGCTGCTTGTCTCAAACTCATCCTCGCCGTCAAGTATCGTGATGCCCTCGCTCGATTGCGTGGCGCGCATCATTTCAATCTGTTTGACCAGGCCATCGTAAGCCGGCCCGCCGCCCGCGACGATCTCGCGAAATCCCGGCACCTTGAGCGTGCGGAGGTGCGCCTTGTAGACTAGCTGCGCCGCGCCCTGGGTCGTGGAGTCAAACGCCACCATGCGATCCCAAACGCGCTCCAGCACCGACTGCCCCCAAAGGTTTTCGGCTAGGCGTTGCCAGTATGGCAGATGAACACCCTCCAAACGTATGCATCGCGTGTGATGAATCGAGGCGCGGCGCAACGCCATCGAGTCGGCCACCACGTCATAGTATTGGGGCAGACCGAAGTGCGGCCCATAATCCTCAACCAGGTCGTTAAGACTCGGCTGGATCATCCAGCGGTCGAGTACCTGGATGCCTTTGAACTGGCCGCGCTTAATCGACTCGACGTTGAGCGGTGTAGACAGGTCTTGGCCGTCGACCATCATGACTGCGATCGCCCCGCCATACAGCCGCGACCACTTGACCGCTTGACGCAACTGATTCCAGATTTCCCATTTCTCGAACCCGCGGTGAATAGCGCCCGCCCGATCTGGATCAATCGCTGACGTGATTGTCGATCCCGCACGCGTCATATCCTCCGCTACGGTATCAATCGCTACACCGGCCACCCAGTTCGTGCGGTATGCTGACTCCAACTCCCAGCGGTTGCGACTCTTGTAGCTCTGCCGGTAGTGGCTGCCGTCCTGCTGACTCCCCGCGCCTAGCCCTAGCTGCGCAGAGAAATTCACAAAGTTGTCCTTGAATTCTTTCCACATATTAGCGTCCGTTATCGGTGAACTGCGCGGCGTTCGGCGCGAGCAGTGTTGCCAGCGCCTGCCGGATGCTCGAAACAATCAAACCGACCCAGAACGTACGTGTGACTGTAATCATTTGCCTAACCTCGCCCACGTGTCTAGCGCCGCGGCCGTGGGCGCGATGTAGTTAAAAGCCGCCGCGGCCGCGTCAACCTGATCCGCGTATTTCCCAACCGGGAAGGTCTCGTGCTCGCCCTTGAATAAGTAGTTCCAATCGGCGCGCAGTAGGTACACGTTACCAGCTTGCACCTGGGCAGCATACGGATCGGCGCGAACTTCTTTGCTGCCTGTTGCGGTGTCCGATCGTATATTGTAACCCGCGAGACTCCTGACTGTGCTTTCCGCGGACTCCTTGCCCCCTGATCCCGGCTCCTGCTCAATGAGAATATGCGTGCCGTGACCGTCGATCTGCGCGGTCTGCCTCAACAGCCGCTCGCGCTTGAGCGCCGACAGCTGATCGCGCAACACGTCCGCGATTATATACTCGCCGTCGCGCGTGCGCAGCATCAAGACGCCCGCGGTATACGCGCCGCCTTGGGCGGTGCCGGCTTTGTCCCAGCTTCGCACGCGCTTAACGATCTGCTTGGGCTCGGGCAAGGTGTCGATGATGCCGAACTGATCGACCGGGAACATGCCACCACCGCGCGGCGCGGGCCGCTGCTGGAACTGGCCGGCAACCGCGTAATCACCCATCGCGGTCTTGTCGCGCTCGACCACGTGGCGCGGGAACCTACCGGGGAACAACAGCTCACCGTCCTCAGCCCTCGGGTCGGTGTACCGAGTCGACAGGTGCGGGTGGCTGTGCTCATACTCCATCGGGAGCATCAGGTGATCGTACCCCATACCCGGCGCGAGCGCCTCGCCCGCCACGTCACCGACCGCTAACCGCTGCATGATGATAACGATCGCGCTTTTAGCCGGCACGTTCAGGCGCGTCGGCAATGTCTCGTGGAATATCCGGCGGGTGGTTGCTAGCTCGGCTGCTGACACGGCAGACTCTACTGAATGAGGATCGTCCCAGACTACGCGGTCGCCACGGCTGCCCGTCATCGACCGCACCGGCATAGCGTGACGAAAGCCCAGGCTGCCATTCTCGAACTTGCCCGCGCTGTTCTGATCGTTGGCTAGCCGCAGCGGCCACAATCCCTGGAACCAATCGGACGTTATGAGCTGTCGCATCCGGCGCGCGTCGCGCAGCGCATAGCTCTCCGAATGGGATGCGGTCACAAACCGGTGCTGCGGCAACCCGATCGGCCCCCACTCCCACGCGGGCCAGAACACGGCGGTTAGCAGAGATTTCATCGTGCCCGGCGGTACGTTGATCAATAGCCGCGTGATCTGGCCTGCCGTGACGGCCTCCAGATGCTCGCACAGTACATCCATGTGCCAGTTGTGGATGTACGGCGTAGACGGCTCGAGGACGTGCCAAGCCTGGAGCACGAAGCTAGCGAGGCTGCGCCGACAATATTCGCGCTCCACCGCCTTCATATCTGCATCGGCTAACTCAACCGTCACCGCGGCGCGCCTTCATGATCTCGGCCAGCGCTTCGTCACTCATCCCAGATGCGTCAAATTTTGGCACCAGGTCTTCGCCGTTGGTGGTGTGGTCGATGTTTGTTGACTCACGGAATCCTGCCTGCGTTTTCAGCCAAAAAATCATAGCAGTAACATCCCCGCCCTTGGCCTTGTTAAACAGTGCCCCGCCGATAGTAGCATTGGCTTTTGCTTTCGCCAGGTCTAGCTCATCTCGGTAATACTTGCGCAGGGTCTTTTCGTCAATGTCTAACACGCGGGCAATGTCTGGCTGAATTGTGCCTACCATCGTATGAAGCTGCACGGTTTGGCGTGTGGCTTCGGTTGGCGCGTGTGGGGGCTTAGTCTGGTGTTTGTTGGTCATACGGTCATCTTACTGTTGTATGTTTCGCCTGTTGATTCTAGTACGGCTTCTTTGCCGGTTATAGACTTGCCCCATGTATCCGTTTTGCGATGGCATGGCTTGCAAAGCGTTCTGCCGTTTTCAACATCAAACCTAAGATCAACATGATATGCAAATTGCTTAATGTGGTCTGCCGCCAGCCTCACCCTGTTTCCAGCGACGCTTGTTGCGCCACAAAATTGGCAGGTGTAGTCGTCACGAACGAATACGGAAGTGCGCCAGTCAGCGTATTTTTTGCTGCGGCGAATGCCGTAGTTTATACCTCTTAATCCACCTTGCCAGTTTGCTGACTTTTCGCCCAAGTGAGCTGCTCTCATAAGATTTTTAGTTTCTCGTGAGTGAGCCTTCCCACTCATGCCTGATACGTTAGTGCCTGCATTCCAGCTTGATATGCCACTCTTGAATCTTGCGCCTGCATCAACGTGTATCCCTCTACAGCGCTTTGTACAATATTTCTGTAGCTTATTCCTAGCTTTAGAGTCAAAGACACAGCCACAGCCGGAACAAGTCAAACCTTTATACTCATACTTTGGATTTTTGGCGCTCATCACTAACCTCTTGAAAGCTTTGTCCAGTTGCCTCAAGTATAGCATTTTTCCCAGTGAAATCTAAGTACCTGTTTATGATTACGTCGCAGTATTTTGGGTCAAGCTCCATCATTCGGCAGTGGCGGTTGGTTTTTTCGCAGGCGATTAGGGTTGTGCCGCTGCCGCCGAAAAGGTCTAGCACCACGTCCTGACCTTTGGTGTTATTTAGAACCTGATATTCTATTAATTTAATTGGCTTCATTGTTGGGTGAACGCCATTCCTTTGTGGCCGTTCAAAGTCTAGAACCGTGACCTGCTTTCTGTCAGTGTTCCATAGGTGGCCTGCACCACTCTTCCAGCCGTAAAGGCAAGGCTCATGCTTCCAGTGATAGTCCTGCCGACCCATGACCATAAGGTTTTTATTCCATATAAGGCACTGCCTTACCTTCC
>Ga0136583_1000094_pt1 | contig 24088 bp, 24 predicted proteins | sample AntDeeMetagen397_FD_104792 | JGI IMG/M metagenome (GOLD analysis project Ga0136583, IMG submission 104792) | Saline lake microbial communities from Deep lake, Antarctica - Metagenome #397 | ecosystem: Environmental > Aquatic > Non-marine Saline and Alkaline > Saline | place: Antarctica: Deep... | reverse complement strand
CCCTCGCCTGAATCGATGGCTGTGGCGGTCAACACGGGGTATGAGGCCTCGAAACTAGCGCGTGAGCGGTATGCCGAGTACTTCTCGAATCACTATGGGATGACAGTGGCCGGGATGCGGTTCTTTTCGGTCTACCAGGGCTACGGTGGCTCAGAGGAACACAAAGGCGAGTATGCCAACGTGATCGCCCAGTTCGCCGAGGATATGGCCAACGGAGAGCCACCAGTCCTGTACGGTGATGGGACCCAGACGCGGGACTTTACTCACGTTGAGGATATCGTTCGTGGCTTGGTGCTGGCTGGTGAGGAACAGCTCGATGGTGTATACAATCTCGGAACTGGAGACGCCTACGACTTCAATACGCTTGTTGAGATGTTGAATGATGAGCTCGGAACTGACATTGAGGCAGAGTACATTGAGAATCCGATCCCGGACTCCGTGTATGTGCATGATACCTGTGCCGACTACTCGAAAATGAAGGCCAAAACCGGGTGGGAACCACAGATTAGCTTTGAGGAGGGGATCGAGCAGGTTTGTGCACAGTATGTGTCGACGATTGAGTCATGAGTTAGTGTATCGAGCCGTTACTGATCAAATAACTCACGAGATTTCCAGTCGATGCTTGACTCACTGTTTCTGTTGTTCTGTTGTTCTGTTGTGATTGTCGGATACGCGCTTGCGGAGTCACAAGACAGCCGCATGATCGTCTACCGCCTGCAATGGCCTCACTCCTCCCTGTCACAGCTACACCGTGAGTGGGCATCGGCAAAGTCGACGAGATACTGGTGGATCGCTTCGGCCAACTCGTGCATCGCTAATGCAAAGTCTCGGCCAGGCCTATCAATATCATAGTAGAACCGCGAACGATGCTCAGAACGGAACGCGTCGATTCGACTCGCGACTTCCTCGTCGGAGAAGACATTCCGTGTCGCGATGTCGTCAAACACGTCCTCGTGTGTCCGATAGTCCGCTGACTCCGCTGTCGTCATCTCGATCAGATAGAACTGAAACGATCGCTCGATTGCATTAAACGAGAGTTCGACAAGACTCACATAGTTGTTCGTGCCGTCCCGAAGCTGCCGACACGTCCCCAGCATGGCGCAGGCTTTCCCGAGTTGAATGTTGGCGTCGTCACCCGCTCGCTGCCACGAGAGCGAGTCTTGTGGTGAACCCGTTTCTCCATCCGCCAACAACTGTTCGACGCGTTCGAGCGTGTCGACTACGTCACGCAGTCCCATCAGCGAATACCTCCTGTTTCACGGCGTTGAGCGCCGGTGAGTCTCGGAGCGTGAGCCCCTCAGTGAGTATCTCGTCGATTCGGTCGTGGGTTGGGGCCGACGCTCTGGGTTCGACCACGATATGTGCCTCGTACCGATCACCGTCGAACCGTTCGTCGGCGAGGTCCCGCTCGATAGCATGTGCCTCACGCTGGGTCTCCATTCGGTTGCCGTCGACAACGACGAACAGGTCGATGTCACTCGTTCGGTCGGCGGTGCCGCGTGCGACACTGCCAAAGAGCACGACGCCGATCTCGGTGGGAATCCGGTTCTCAAGCTCGCCAAGGAGTGCTCTGACTGGTGCGTGGTAGTCCGCTTGTGGGATCGCCGTTGTCGGATCATCCGGTTTGACGAGCATCTCCGGATCGATCTGTACGCCGTTTGCCCGGCCGGATCGGTCGACGGTGATCACGCCGAGTGCGTCGAGCGTATCGACGGCGGCGTTCACACCACTCAATCCGCGTCCGGTCACCCGATGGAGTTCTCGGTTCGTGAACTCCCGATCGGGATTCTCGACGAGAATGTGGAGCACGTCCGCAGTTGCTCCGTACCGGAACGCATCCGGATCACCGAGCGGAACGGGGAGTCGAACATATGTTCTCTCCGTTGTCTCGGCACTTTGAACCGTATGAGTGTTCATGATTGCTTAGACCGTTCAGTACGACATAAATCCTCGGTACCAAGCCGTCTCAACGTAGGCCACACCTGTAGATACTTTCTCGGAACGTGATGGTTCGTATCTACACGACTGCGCCGGGTTAGATATAAAGAAACTGCCTAGGGTCGAACGGATATCGTCACGGTGCATTACAATTCTCGTCGCTGTTTGGCGAGATTGAAGATAAATCTGGTCGGTAGTCCGGGCTTGAACGAGAGGCCGAGGGCTCCGGAGGATACCCCCACCCCACTGGTTCCGCTGTTACTGTGACAGCTTTCGGGGAGTTGTGGAAATGTACCGGGAAGTGGCCCATTCAGAAGGAGTACGTCCTGTTTCGGAGCGCTCAGTACGCGACTATCTTGGGGAACTGGCGCAGTTAGGAATTACAACGACAGCGGAGTACAATCGAGGAAAAGGCGGTGGGAAGTACAACGAACATCGGTTAGAGCAGTCCGTTTCGGCGGTCCGGAGTGGGTTATCGACATTGTTGGAGTCTGCTTGAATCAAGGCTCTGTTGTTTCTGCTGTCGACGGTGGTGTCTGTTTTGTGCTAACAGCGGAAGCAGTGGGGTGGGTGTGTGAACCGTCTCGGGGTCAAGTCCCAAGGCACTCGCCTTGTTTCCTCCGTAGACGATTCCGTCATGGCGGTTGATTGCGTGGCAACCGTCGACAACGACTGGGGTGATCATCGCGTCAAACTCCTCGTCAAGGCTCCTACTTTCCGGCCAGTCCGTGACAACCAGGGCGGTGGAGGCGTCGAGTGCTTGTTGGGGCGTATCGGCGTACTTGATGTCTGGGATACGCTCGCGTATATTCTCGGTTGCGATGGTCATAGGCGGCGACATCGGCACCGCGGGCTTGGAGTCCCTGGAATGACGGGGATCGCTCTGGAGTTCCGTGTGTCGTCGATACCGGGGGTAAACGCGAGGCCAAGGACGGCGACGCGTTCGTTCTTAACGTCCACGTGGTCGTCTATCAGGGAGAGTAGGCGCTTGGGCTGACGGTCGTTGAGTTTGGTGGCGAAATCAAGCATCAGGGGCTCATTGATCATGTACGCCCACCAGCAAATAGCAGGGACTCGTGCACGCGCTGCTCACCGTCCGAGAGTTTGTCGACGACTTTATTCTCATGTTCGTCGACAATGTGTTCTAGGCGGATTTCGAAGACGTGGTGCGACGCCAACGCGAGAATCGCGCGAACGCGTCGTTCTTGATAGGGAAATCTAGTCGACGATATCGTTCGTGGCTTGGTGCTGGCTGGTGAGGAACAGCTTGATGGGTGTACAATCTCGGGACTGGCGAGAGCTATGATTTCAATACGCTTGTTGAGATGCTCAACGACGTACTGGGGACCGACATTGAGGCGGAGTACATTAAGAACCCGATTCCAGACTCGATGTATGTGCATGATACCTGTGCAGACTACTCGAAAATGAAGGCTGAGACTGGCTGGGAACCACAGATTAGTTTCGAAGAGGGGATCGAGCAGGTTTGTGCGCAGTATGTGTCGACGGTTGAATCGTGAGTTAGGGTATTGGGTTTGTATCTAGCAGTCATAATATCCTGCAGGTACAGTCTCGGAACGTGACGATTCGTATCCACACGACGGCGCCGAGTTGCATATAAATGTTCCGGCGAGGTTTGAGTAGAGATCGTCACGGAGCGTTGCACCCCTCGTCGCTGTCTGGCGGTTCGCTAGATATTGCTGTAGGGCGGAGGGGTAATAAATTTCCGATATTTCAGTCGGCACTATCTGCTTTAATGTTTCACTTTCGAATATCGATCACCCGGGTTAAGTCATATCTAACAGTCGCGACAGTGTCCCGGCAAGTCATCTGCTATTAGATTGTTCAGGGTTGGATTTGTTTCGTTACTTTGTTCGATTATCGAGACTGGTATGGAACAGGAGTATCCGCCACAAATCGTATTAGCTGCCGCAGTCCACAACATAGAATAAACATTGAAACAGTGGCTTCCATGGAAATCTCGGATTTCCAACACAGCCTTGACCACAAGGCATTCTACTGACGGTTATGCGTAGTAACCTACTTGTTGTTAGGTTTAGAATGAAATTGCAGAGACGGGCTTGATAGCGGTATTTAAGTTCCATTGAGTTCACTCGATCATAGAAAGATAGAAGTGAATCCAGATATGTTAAAAGGTGTGGCGAATGAGTTCTGTAGTAGAAACCTTTTATATTCGGCTGAGTAGAAATGAAGCATGAAGGAAAATAAACGGATCGTCATGGATGTTGACGGTGTTTTGGCAAAAAAAGACGATGGTGCGTATCTCGACAAAGAGGCTGATGAGGAGGTTATAGAGCAACTTCGGCAGTATGAGCGCGAGGGGTTCTACATCATACTCAACACCGCTCGGAATATGAGAACGCACGAAGGCCGGATTGGAAAAATCAACGCTGAAACGGCCCCTGTATTGCTCGAATGGCTCGACGAGAAAGAGGTTCCGTATGACGAGATTCATTTAGGTAAACCGTGGTGTGGACATGAAGGATTTTATGTCGACGACAAAGCACTCCGCCCATCAGAGTTCCTATCTATGGAGCACGAAGAAATTCAGGCGATGCTCAAAAAAGAAGAGCGCTGATAACATGTTGCCGGATAAGTGTAACCACACTAGTAACGATAACGACGTGAATTATTTGAGTCCGTTATGACTGATATACTCTTACTACCATCTGCAATTCTCGTTCCAGACGAGCTACGACTTGACCTCGGGCGGATTCCGACTGGAATGATTCCTCTTCACGGTAAGCCTATTCTGGATCATATTATTGAATCGTATGAGGACGTCCATCCATATATCGCCTGTGACCAAAGAGCCGAGTTGATAACTGAGTATATCCATCGAGAAGGGTTGGATGCCTCGGCCATTGAAGTGAACTCTGCTAATTCACTTGGGGAAACCATCCACGATTCCCTTGGGGAGATACTCCGGGAGCATCCATTCGACAGTGATACTAACCTCTATGTAAACTTCTCCGACACGATTGTTGTTCCGAACCAACCGGAAGGTCGTGCTGATTTCGTCTCCTACGCTATCGAGCAGAACCCAATTCGCTGGACTTGCTTTGATGGCAGTAACAAAATTAATTCAATTATTCCAAAGCTTGATCCGACTGCCACCGGCACTTATCAAGTTTTCACCGGGCTATTTCGGTTCTCTGACCCTAGTTCTTACCGCGACGAGTTGTCCGTGGCTCTTGCTGACGACGAGAACGGTACAGACCCGTTCTACCAGGCACTGTGTCGATACCTCTCGAACCGCGAGTACGATCTCATAGAGGCCAATGAGTGGATAGATGTCGGTCATCTTGATACCTATTATCAGGCGAAGAAACAGTTCTTGAACGTCAGAGATTTCAATAGCCTCAACACCGAAAACCAGCAGAACCGGATTACAAAATCCAGCAAGAAGACCGAGACACTTCGGTCAGAGTACAACTGGTATATGAACCTCCCAGAAGGTTTGCAACACTTCTCACCTGCTATCTCTCACTACGACGAGGCGTCTGCAAGCCTAGAACTGGAGTATATCGGATATCCAGGGCTTCGTGATCTGCACCTACACGGTGCCCACGGGCTACACATCTGGAACCAGATATTCGATACCTTGTTCTCCATGCTCGAGATGTTCGGTGAGTATCGAACGTCAGAGAACGTACAGTCGTCGATGGAGGAGATGTACCTCGATAAGACGACACGTCGGCTCTCCCAGATCGAGAACGAGGAGTTGCTGTCTCTGTTTAACCGTCCAGAAGTACGGATCAATAGAGATTCGTTTAGAGGGCTTCCCATTATCAGAGAACGATTAGAATCCGCGTTACGCGAGGCTGACCTCTTCGATCTTGACGAGTTTACTGTTGTCCATGGTGATCTGTGTTTCTCGAACATCCTCTTCGATCCGCGAAATGGTATTGTAAAGCTCATCGACCCACGAGGAGAATTCGGCACCCATATTATCTACGGTGACCCACGATACGATCTCGCCAAAATCCGCCACAGCGTCTCTGGAAACTATGATTTCATCATCAACGATATGTTCGATGCGACGGTTGAACCGTCCGGAGACGGGGTCACTTACGATGTCTTCATTGATGAGCAGCACGTCGAACGACGACAGCTGTTCGACAGTCTCCTGAAGCAGCAGTTTCCGGCGTGGTTCAAAGATATCAAACTCATCGAGAGTTTACTCTTTCTCAGTATGGTTCCACTTCATGACGATAGCCCAGAGCGGCAACAATATATGTTGGCTCACGGTATCAAGCAATTCAACGAGGTTACCTCCCTATGAAAGTCATCATCAGTATGGCCGGTAACGGATCGCGTTTCAAGCAGGCCGGCATCAACGAGGAAAAATACAAGTTACAAATTAAAGAACAAACGATGTTCGAATACGCTCTCGAAAGCCTTCGAGCTTTTTTTGACCACGAATTCGTATTCATTACACGTAAGGAACATGAATCCCGCTCATTTATCAGCGAAAAGTGTGCAGCCCTCGGAATCGAAAAGTTCGAAATTGTGGAGATTGAGAGATTAACCTCGGGCCAGGCTACTACGGCGCTAAAAGCGGAGCCCTACGTTGACCCTGCGGACGCGGTGGTCATCTACAATATCGACACATACGTCGCAAATGGACATCTCTCACCAGAGGTACTAGAGGGCGACGGGTGCATCCCAGTCTTCGAGGCGGAAAGCGGTAGCTGGAGTTTCGTCGCGGTTGACGAATCCGGACAGGCGACTGAAGTCGTCGAGAAGACTCCGATATCTGATCTTGCGAGTCTCGGACTGTATCACTTCGACAGGTTTGAATCGGTTAAAGAGGCCTTTGAAGCGCGAGGGAAACAGGTAGAAATAGAGTACGGCGAGCGATACATCGCGCCTCTTTATAATTGGCTGATAGACCAGGATTACAATGTGACTATTCAGACCGTACCACGTTCGGACATCCACATCCTCGGTACTCCCGACGACGTGGTTGAGTTCGATCCAGAATTCGCAACGCGATATTCTCTCTGAATAGAAAGTCTGCAATAGGCCCCTCAGTGCTTTAGAGTCCATTATCACTTAACCAAGTCCTACAGGAATGTTTATGTTGCATCCGTCTTTAGTTAATACTCTCAGTAATACTGTTCTGGCCCAGTTTCTGCTCGAATCATGCCGATTTACTCCCGCGACGGCGAGAAAACCGTGTTTCTAGGGTCGGTTTATTGTTTGGTTTCAGTGGATACAATGTCTGGCTCGTTTGATTAGTACGCTTCAATACTACTCGGCATGTTTTTATCTGTGCATATTACTGCCAAGCTTAACTAAAGACGAATGGTTTATGTTGTAACCCACTTATTGAGCATCTTGTGAACGGTATCGCGATTTCCTTCTATGACAAGTTTGACGAACTTGCTGTTTTAGTTGACATAATACGCCACAACTGGGATGAAGAGTACTATATCGTGGTCAGTAGCAAGCACTCGGACGCTGTAAAAAAACTGGATACAATAGATATAGACGAATTCGTTTCTGGTGGGGAAATCGAATATTCTCCAGATGAAGGTGATTCGACGGTAGCAAAACACGATGGTTGGATAAATCTCACGTCAAGAGTCCTCGACTCTATCAAGTTCACCTGCCAAGCGGCTATTGAGGCCGACTGTGACTACGTGATGCACCTTCACGCAGATGCGTGGCCACTAGAGGAAGACAACTTCCTCCGACTCACGGATCATCTTGACGGGTCAGATGACGTGCTGGCGATGCGCGGCGACGGGATGACGTTCAGACGGCCCGACTATCACCTTGGGAGAGTGATGGATCAGTTCTTCGTCTTCGATGCGCAGTACTTCGACGATATTTCATTCTTCGATTATAATCCTCTAGAGCTGCTGCCACACACGTCGGTCCACACCTCTCTTATGCTTCTCTTCCTCGGCCGCGTCGGCCTTTCCAATATATGCCACTACTCTGACATGTCTAACGACGTATACTGGGATGGTGAACCAAAGATTCGGCCATTCTCGGGTGTTCGCCCATCTGTGCTGGACCCCGATTGGGGTTTACTCCACGTCGCCACCGACGAATTTCCGGAGGACCTCGGCAAGAGTGTACAGGCAATGTACTTGAACAGGTACGGACTCACGTCCGGAGAACACATCTCTTCGTACATCGAGCAGTACGAGCGAGACGAAGCTGGACTCTTCGCAGAGTTAGCCGCCATCGAGGAACGACAGAACCGCGAGCTACGGCGTCTCGGTTACCGACCAAACCGTCTGGGGCGGCTGTTTACCCAGAAGGAGCAGATCCTCTCAAAGTCGCTCAACGAAAAGGCCAAGACCCTGCTTAAGAACATCGCGATTGAGTCGTACTACGCCGCGTTCTCGGTCGGGTACCGGCTTTATTACTCTGCGTTTGGAGATGGCGAAGCGGACCACCCCAATCTGGACGTTCATACCCGGGGATTCTACAAGGACGCGATGTGGCCCAGGACGCTCGAAGAATACTACACTGACCGTCTCATCAGAGATGACTTCCCTAACGAGTATCTCGGGGTTTGGGTAGATGATGTCGAAGCAAGAACCGACCATCCGTGACTTATAATGACGAAGGTACCGTTATGGTCCTATTCTACTTGCAGGCCTTGACGACCCACGTCCTTCGCAGACTCGCCTCTTATATCAATATTTGAGTAGGATGCAAGTTGGTGAACCGTACTGTGCCCAAATCTTCCACTGACCCTCTCGTTTCCTTTATGATGCTTCTGAACTCCTTTTCAGAATAAAATGGGATTGTCGGTGGCCCTGAATGAAAATGGGATCGGCCAACTCCACCGCAGCGGAGCCATACTTTAGAGCATGAAAAATCAGCCTGCTGAGTACGGAACTCGGGATGAGTCTGCCAACCTGATGACGTCCGGTTATTAGCAAGACTCCGGACTTAGATGTGACTTTGATCGCTTCGCGCAGCGCACGCATGACTATTTGGACTCTGCTATAGAGTCGCTCATTGCTGTTCGCTTTTAGGGTGGACAGTCCACCGACCGGCACTGCGTTTGGTGAGTGAGTAAGCCCAGCTATCCATTAACTCGCGCAACTCAGCATCACGAGCCTTGCCATCATCAATCTCGTGCAGCTCCAAGTAGATCTCGGGATCGTTGGCTTTTATTAATTCTTTGCCTCCCGGAGAATCTCTATCCCGAACCCCTCAGCATCAATTTTTAGGATATCTGGAGGCTCGTGCTCCTGGACATAATCATCGAGAGTTTTGACATCAATAGAGGATGTTCTCTCAATCTTTGCGCCGCTATACGACGCATTATACTCATTGAATGAGCTCCGTTGTGGGTCGGATGAATGATAGAACGTCAGAGAACCCGCGGTATCTCCGACACCGAGATTCGAAGCCGTGACATCCCCTCTATTAATCTTGATATTCTTTTTAAGCCGATTGAAGACCACGGGGTGGGGCTCAAACGCATGTACGCTCTTAGCGCGTTGTGCGAGCGGGAGACAATACCGTCCCTGATGCGCACCGATATCGTAGACGACATCATTGCTACCAATATTAGACAAGATTTCGGATACCATTGGTTCTTGACTCTCGTATAGGTTGTATGTCCGATATTCGACCCCATTCTCTGCTTTCGTCAGTGAGCGAATGCCAAATCGATAGTTTAAGCGCGTCGCTAACCGCACGATAGGCGAGATCATACAGAATGGTAACGAGCCAGATGATTAATATCTATTCTACCTGCGTTGAGGAACCCACAGTCTCCACATCCGATGTCTAAAATGTAGTTGAGATTTATGCATTAGATAGGTAGCCCAGTTTGTACTCGCTACCGTGCTAGAGATGGGCCTCAAATTACTGTGATGACTGGCTGTCAAAATACACCTTTAGATTAAATGGCATTATTACAATACCGAATTAAGATTGAGATATTGATTTGAAGTGATCAGTTGTATCTTACTGTTCATGCAGGACGTGATGATAGCAGACAGTTCTATAAAATAATCACGACGGATTTTCGGCATAACTACAGTCTACCTCTTGCTCTCAGTAACATATCACTGACCGCCAGTTATCTGTAACCGAGTTCTTCCAAACGATTCATCACCTCGCTGTCAGCCCCCAAATCACCGATCCCATTTGATGTTGCGCGAGTGATGAGAGGAACGAGACTATTTCTTCGCGCTCCTCAACGGCCTGCAACTTCTCTGGACCCGGTTCGTTCTCTTTTAAGAGGTTATTCTGTTCTGTCGGGTCGTCGATCACGTCGTACACCTCCGTCCCCGTACTCAGTTCGGATTCGATGTCGTAGTGTCTGATTACCTTCCTGTCTGCTGTTCGAACGCCAATCGACGCTCGTCCTTCCGCTCCGATATTGTAATTAGTCGTTCCCAACACTGCAACGCGGTCATCGTCCTCAGTTATTGGAACTCCCTCCCAAGACGCAGGATGTTCAATACCTGCGATTTGAGCAATGGATGGGACAATGTTCACCTGCCTGATGTGATCCGGACTCTCCAGGAAGTCGCTGTCTGACTCAATAATAAACGGCACACACACGACCTCATCATAGAGCTGGTTATGACCGATTAATCCGTGGTTGAACTCTTCGCCATGGTCGGCCGTGAACACGAGAGTCGCGTCATCTTCCACAATATCTAATACATTGACAAGTTGTTCATCAAGATAATCGATACATTTGTCATACAACTGTCGGAGCGTTTCTAATTCCCTCGTTGTAAAGTGATCCGACCGTTTGTCGTCTTTGTGCTTGAAATATTTGACACTTGCTTTGTACGAATCAAATAACCCTACATCGGCCCCTCGACGCAACCCCGGGAAGTACGGGAAGTGCGGCTCCATCAGATGTATCCACAGGAACTTCGGCGACTCTCTTGACTGGTACCAGTCTTTCGCTCTCGTAATCGAATCTGAAGCATTCAATTTTGATTTTAACCGTAGTAAGCGATTTCCCCTTTCAAGCCATTCACCGAATGGCCCCGTATCCGTGAACCCGCTACGGCCTGTTCCATCCCAAGACGTATCGAAATGGTTGCGGTAGTGGATGAGGTTTGGGTTCGATGAAATGAATGCGGCGGTGTCGTACCCTGATTCTGAGAGTAATTGGGGGAGCGAAGACGATGATGGCTCGAATTTGATTGTCTTCTCTATATCGGTCGGAACCAGTAACGAGTTCCAGTGCGGTTCACTGTTGAGGAGGGCAGTTGATGTTCAGGTAGTGGTTGTTGATGCAGTCGTCACCTCCGAGTAGAACGCCGAGTCAGAGAGTTCCGACCGCAGCCGAGGCATATTAGTTACTGAATCTGCCCGCCAACAGTCAACGGTGACCAATACGATATTATTCATTTGTTTGATGTAGGTGGTTATAGCTTTTAATATTATTTATTATGTTGAGCATTGGGTGTCTTAGTAATCTGATGGGAGGCTCGGTTATCTTGATCTATACCCGCTTTCAGACAGTGATAGTCATTCTTCTTATCGACCAAGCCGGGTATACATCAATTGAGAAACTGAAATTTTGTAGCGATTGTATCCAATCGGATATCTCTACCTAAGATGTGAACTGCTGTTATGTGGGATTTTTTCGTTCACTCGTCCAGAGAAGCCCTGTCTTACCAGCGGTGTAGATCTTACTTTCTTGATCAATTGTTCCGTGGAGATAGTCATCCGAAATGTAGAAGCTACCAAATCGGTATGGTGTGGTCTTGATGAGGACCTCATGATTCGTCCACTGGTTGCGGTATAAAAAGAGGTCGCTGTTCATGGCGATAGTTCCGTTTTTCACCTCAAGCCAGTGGAGGTCCGAGATACCGAATCGGTACATCATCCATCGTGAGAGCCAGTCACTGGTTACGGACTTGTCCGTGTGTCGTTTTATGAATCCTGCCTCGGCTTCTAGCTGCTGGTACTCCAAATTGGAGAACGATTGCTGTCGGTTGAGTTCGTCATCCACGTCAACGATAGCTGTTCCTGCTATTAGATGCCCCGACAGTGCGGTCGTGATGAGTAGTATAGCAACGATGACACGGCCCCAGTTGTGTCGTTTGTAAAGATGATAGGCACCGAGTGCGATAAGTAGTGTGAAAAACAACACTGCTGCCTGCCGCATCCGGACTATCCCCCGGAGAGGGAGCGGAGTCTTCAGGACAAGCAGCGATACTCCGGTTCCGAACAGTAAGATTGGGGAGGCCGATGCACGGTCCCAATCGGGTCGATTTGAGTAGATGAACGCGAAGGTGCCGAACAGGAACAGAACAGCTAACACCATATTGTGTAGCCCGATAGGTGAGAATATCGCCAGCGCTGCTTCTATAACACTTTCTTCAGGGAGTGGCAATCCGAACGCGTGTCGGCTAGTCGTGATACTTCCGGACGAACTCGGGACAATTATTGACGAGATCGCGAACGCCAGTGCGATGATGAACTCTGATGCAATTTCTATCCAGAATATGAATGCTGTCGCGAGGAGTACAATAAGAGGTAGCGGAGATGGAACGTTTGTGTGCGGGTTCCAGTGCTGGCTTACTTTTCCCATGACTATAGCGAATCCCAGTATTCCGCCTACAATTATGATGGAGAGGTGATGTACTGCCACCATTGCGATCGAAAGCAGCGTGACCAGTCCTACCAGGCGGCTAGCCGAGAACGTCTGCAAGGACCGATAGGTCAAGAAGATGATAAAGAATCCAATGAATATCCCGAGAACCTGTGGGAATAGATAGGTCGCATATACCGGGTTTGGGCTCACTACTGGGAGTATGGCGGCAACGAGGAGGGACACGGACTCGTTCTGCAACAACACAGTGGTGAGTATATACCCAACAAGCGGGAGTACCAAAGAGAATAAAATCAGTCCGGACACCATCAGCGCATCATACGGTGGGATGTCGGTCAGAGCGGATACCGTCCCAACGAGGACGTGGAACCCTGGAATCTCAGCGTACACCTCAGGAATCGACGCAGGCGTACCGTCCTGTAACAGCATCTCCACGTACCGGACGTGCTTGAGTGTATCATTGGCACCGTAGAAACCCGTTCGCAGGTACTTCAGCGCCGGGAGGAGCGAATTGATTAGCAGTATCTGTCCGAACAGATGGATCCGTTGCCGTTCTCGACCGAATATCTGGACAACTATCAGTCCGTTCCCCAGCGCGAGGGTCACCGTAACAGGGACAAGGAGTACGTCTGTCGCAGTTCCAATGATCAGTGACAGCACCGTGAGGGTAAGAACGAGACGAGTCGCCTGAGTCGGCTGAATCTCGAACTCGGACAATCTTGATAGTTGCATATCTTCCGTGTGCAACAACAGTAACACCATCGTACACGCCAGCAGCACGTACACTCCTTTCAAGGCTGTGTTAAGATCAATTGCGAGACACACGGCATAGATTGCGACCGAACAAAGGAGGAACAGAGCTGCCGTGAGCACAGACGGGGGAACCCGCCTTCGAACGGCTCGGACTAAGTCGTTCATCAAACTTGTCCTGATTAGGGCACCGACAGTAATCATTCTTCTGTAATGGGTGCATATTGGCCATCGAGTAGGTCGGTCGGAATCTGCTGGCATCTTCCGTTTATGTTGTATAATTGCCAGTTACTGCCCGAGATCGAAGTTATTTTAATCCGATGTGTAGTTCCGCTAATCGATGGCCAGACCAGCGTATTGTCGATTTGTATTCGATATCTCGGATGATGCCCTTGCTCTCTCCCGTTCAAATTGCTGCGCTCGGGAAACATGGGAAGGTTCCGATTACTGCTTCTGGCATGCAGGCGGCAAAGGAACGAAACCACAGGAAACTCTCTGTTCACAGCCCGAAGTGAGCGAGGAAGCTAACGATGTACTCCTCGACCAATGTCGGTTACCGCGGACGACCATCCCGTCGGATGTCTCGGTTCGTGGATGGTCTCTTCGAGGGAGCAACCTGCGTGAGTGCGGGCTCTCCGGTGTCGATATGGCGGACGCCCGATTGATGCACAGCTGTCTGGAGAAAGCGGATCTCCGTGAAACCACCCTCCATAGTGCTGACCTCTCCGGAGCGGACCTCAGAGGGGCGTCTCTCCGAGGAGCCGACCTTCGGGGTGCCAAGCTGTTCAAGACGAATCTGGCCAATGCAGATATCCGGAACGCTGACCTTCGGGGTGCCAAGCTGGTCCGGTGCAATCTATCCGGGGCGACGCTGGAGAATGCAGACATCTCGGATGGTAAGATACTCCGTTCAACGATCGATGGTACCAATTTCCACGGGACGACGTTGTCGAGGACGGAAGTCCGTGCAACCACCCCGTCAGCTCTGATCGTTCGAAACCGTCTGCTGACATTCGACTCGTGGCCGGTCGAGAAGGCACAAAACGCAGTCGACTTGCTTCGGCAACGTCGACTCGAATATCGTGAACGTGACTGGCCACGAACGATTGCGAGTAATCCTTCATGTATGGACGAGAAACCAACATTGGACGCTACTGAGACACCGAAGTCCGTTGCCGTTCTGTTGTGTGGCCTCCCTCGTACGTTTCGAGAGACGGCACCGAACCTGTGTGAGAAGCTGATCGAGCCGAACGACGACTGGAGGTTCGATTTCTTTCTGAACACGAGCCACCGGCAGACCTCTACCAAGAACCAAGACCTGGACGCGAAGTACAACGACCAGTTCTCCACCGCTGACGAGTTATTATCGGACTTACGCGCGGCGTACGAGCAAGTCGTCGACATAGAGTTGCTCGAATCAGAGTGTGAGGAATTCCCACAATCACTGTTCAATGAAGATAAACGGAACTTCTACTCGTACCGGTGCTACCGTGCTCTCAGAACATGTCTCGAATACGCAAATAGAACCGATGTCGACTATGACCTGTTCGTCTGTGCGCGGTTCGATATCACCTTTACCAGATCAATTGACTTCGACGAATTCAGAACCGCTCGACAACTCTCGTTCATACCGAGTGTCAGTCTCCGTCCCGGACATTTCCACATTCGTGATTTCGACTTCTGCTGTCTCGGCGACCGCGACTCGATTACGGAGTGGACGAGATACTGGACCTACCGTCCAGACATCGTCCCCTACTTCGATTCAACCCCGGTACCGACGGCGCGTCCCGCTAGCGCAAAGGGGGCATGGGACTGGTCGCAGTTCGAGAAGGAACGGTCTCCCCACGCGTACCGACTCGTTGCAAACTGTTCCCAGAATAATATATCCGTCGATTTCGAAACGGCCGAGTCACGCGGGATTTTCGCCAAATTGCAGCGATAAATCGTTACAGTGTCTGCATAGTTTGCTTGAGCTCTTGACGAAGCGGTGCGAGGAGATAGATACTCACGAAGTAAGTGATGGCACCGATTCCGACGATTATCAAAACTCTTGCTGCTGTACCTGTTCCGAGATACGTCCGAAGCACAGTAGTGACGACGCTCATCACATAAAGTGCGATACATATGTACCCAATACTCTTGACCGGTAACCGAAGGTCGACCATCTGTGCGAACTTGAACGTCAGGATCAACGTACCGATGCTGAACGATAGAACAGTAGCGATACTGGCCCCAGTTACTCCGTATAGTGGGACCAGCAAGAGGTTCAGAATCAGATTTGCGAGGAAGGTGATGACACCGATCAGTGCCCCCAGATCAGGCCTATCGAGACCGTGAACGGTTCGACCGATGACGAAATGCGCTGCTTCGATACACCGTCCACCGGCAAGAATAACTAACGCCGTGGCTGCACCGAGATACTCGGGCCCGAAGATAGTCACGAGGACTCCGTCAGAAAGTACGTAGAGACCAACCAAGGCAGGTAACGGGATTAACAGGGAAATAACGAGTCCCTTCGGAATCAGCGATTCGATACGGTCGTATTCGTTGTTCGAGTGCCACTTACTGACCTGTGGGATGAGTGTCTCGGCGAACGCCTGTGGGAGGATCAAAAGCCCAGAGGTAATGCGCCACGCAATCTCGTAGATACCCACGGCAGCTGGGCCGAAGAAGATCCCCAAAACCGTCACGTCGAGCCAGTTATGCCCAACGCTCGATATTGTCGATATAGAGTTGTATTTGGCGTAGCTCCACAGAGATTTAGCTCGTTCGAGACGGAGCGGTCCGAAGGGCGTGTCTGTCCTGCGCCATCCATCTACCAGCATCACAAATAATGCGAGCAATAGTCCATAGACTAACGCCTTCTCACGTAGTGATGTAGCATATACGAGAACTACACTTGTCACGACCCACACCGTCTGTTTGAGAAGGCGTAGTACGGCCGTTTCTCCGACCCTTAATTCACCCGTCAGCATGCGGATCGACATCTCGCTATACTCACGTAACACCAAGCCGATAATGAGAAGTGATGCGAGGTCCGAACCGAGATAGGTATTGATTTGTCCTGATATCATACTGATAACACCAATGCAGATCAAGAGTGGAATCGTTTTCAGAATGACCCCCATCGTTACGAACTCGCTGGAGGCGTCTCCTTCACTGATGCGTTTCTCTATAGCCCCGAGAAACCCGAAATCTGCAGGTATTCTGAAGATGACGAGCAGTGATTCAAAAAGGAAATATGCACCGATCGACTTCGGGCCCAACTCACGAGCCAGCAGAGTAATTGCCCCAAGTGATAAGAATTTATTAATGAAATTAACAACCGTCAACTTCGACGTTGCCTTGAGGATATTCATTTCACAACGTGACCTTCCGTAGATTTATATATGATTTGCACCACATATAAACGGTCTTATCCACGCTCACACATGGTCACGTTCTAGAGCAGCAAATCGTCTAAATCAGGCTCCGGAGCTGTTCGAATAGCTCTTCGGAGATCTGCTGCCATCGAAGCTGAGTTTCGGCGACTGTTCTCGCTTTCGAGCTGAGGGCCGTACGGACACGCTCGTTCGCTGCCACCTCGACGAGTGCGTCACCGAAACTGTCGATGTCATCGACAATACAGGCATCCGTCGGGAAGCCTCGAGCTCCGAACGGGGTCGTCACGACCGGGAGCTGATGGGCGAAGTACTTGGCGAGTTTTACATTGCTTCCTCCTCCAGTAGTGACCGGGTTCAGACCGATGTCGCACTGTGCGAGGAATGGGGTCAAATCGTCGACAAACCCTTCGAGAGTTACGTTCTCCGGTGTTTCTTCGATTCCGTTACAGACCGAGCCGACGATGGCAAATTCTATATCCGCTTCACGGACAGATCCGTTCTGGGCTATCTTTATGAGGTGTCTCGCAGCATTTCTGTTCGGTGGATGGTCGCTGCCGACGAAAACACACACCTGCGTCTCGCCTACCCTATATCGTTCTTCAGTATTGGTTTCTGGAATCTGTGTACCGTTTAACGCGACGTGGAACCCATCGTTTCGACCGAACAACTCGCCAAATCTATCTGCATCTGCTGTCGTGGTCGTGACAACGAGGTCTGAATTCTGGACTGCATATCGTTCAATATTACGAACACATCGATAAATGAGGTTATTTACCAGCGGTAGATCGACCGACTTGTACATATCGGTCTCAACATTATGACTGGAATATACTACTGGTATGCTATCGGGGGCCATCCGTTCTACGGTCCTAAACTGCCACGGATGTTCAACCACGATGATGTCTGCCCAGTTGCACTCGGCAGCGATCTCGTTCGGTGCGAAGTACTGGTAGAACATAGAACGCAGAACAGGAGGTCCTCCGTACTGCGAAGAAAGGTATCCGAACGCAGAATATAGGTAATTCGTGTGCCGATACGTTCGATAGGTGGGTTCGATATCATTCCACTGGTCCGTCACGATACCCGGTGTGCCTACCAGTGTGTGGCAAATACGATGAACTTCGTCTTCCTGACCTCGCCCTTTCATAAGCCCATGAACTCGTTGTTCACCGCCGGATGTTGGTGGATATCCGGGTATGGGAGATATCTGTAGGATGTTCATGTATGGAAATATAAGTTAGTCATACGACAATTATTTATACCGAGGGTTGAACTTGGACAGTACATCTGGGAAGGGGGCGATGCCAATGTTTAAATTGTACGATCTTGTTCAGATAAACGAAAACATTTGGGTATTTGAGTAACATGCAATTTCTACGATGAAGATTGCGGTAGTCCACGAGGATATCAATGCAGGTGGTGGCGCAGAGGCAGTCCTCGCGAATACATTACAGGCTGTGCAAACGAGACACGAGGTGACATTATTCACCGTTACGGAGTGTAACCTCGAGTCACTGAACGACTATCACGGAACCTCGGTCGAGCCTGAACGAGTCACCGTTTTGAATCCGCTGCCATCGAGTGTCGATACTACTCTGCGACTACTCGAAAGACTTGTTGTTCGGACGCTTCCAATTACTAAACTCAAAGACATCAAATCTTCGATTATGAAGCGTCATCTGGAGACACGGGATACCGAGTACGACGTTTTCGTGTGCACGCAAGGCGAGCTTTCCACTTCAGCACCATCGGTTAATTACATCCACTTCCCTTTTTTGTCGCCTGTCGCTACCAAGGAATATCTTGAAGAAGGGACGCTTCAGTCTCTCGGCAGGCGACTACAGCGGATAATCGAAAGACCTGCCCCTGACCTATACGATAGTACGACACTGATTACTAACTCTAGTTGGACGGCAGATATCATCTCGGAGGTGTACGATATTGCCGCGACTGTCGTCAATCCTCCTATCGATGCTAGTGAATTTGACCCACAACCGTGGGGGGAGCGAGAAGACGGGTTCGTGGCTGTCGGACGGGTAGTGCCCTCGAAACGTCATGACGAACTCATCGGAGTACTCGACGCGCTGGTGAACCAGAAGGTAGACACGCACTTGCACATTGTTGGTGGACTGCAGTCGACGAAGTACTGCGAAAAGGTGCGGTCGCTAGCGTCCGAACGCCCGTACATCTCTGTCGAAGGGACTTTACCCCATGAGGAACTATGTACTCTACTCAATACACACAAATACGGACTCCATGGAATGGAGTACGAACACTTCGGTATGGTGGTTGCAGAGATGCGAACTGCCGGAATGCTGCCGTTCGCGCATGATAGCGGGGGACAGGTTGAGACGGTGAACGAGAGATCCGAGTTACTTTATTCTACGTTCGATGAACTCGTCGAAGAGTTGCATACGGTGGTGACTGATGAATCTCTTCAATATGAGCTTCGAGATCAGTTGACGAGCAGTGAGATCGAATTCACGGCAGAGAAATTCAGGGCTCGGATGAGGGAAATAATCGAACAACGGGCCACAGATTAGCCTGTTTCATGTCATTGTGAGTTCGAAAAGTAAATATAGTGCAGTAGAGACATGAAACTGTGTCCACTCTTGAATTACTCCACACAGTCGGATATCCCACACCGGAATTTGATTCACATTCTATTCAGGAGTCACGAGAACTCTACCGACTCGCACGGCGTAACAAAATCGGTTCTCTCTATGTCAAAAGGTTGTACGATACTGGAGAACTGGATACGCTAGCTTCCGAGTGGGAGAACAGAAAAGATTTCATCGACCGTAAAGAGCAGGCAACTCGACGAATCTGTGAACTTATTCCATCAGGTGTCACTTACGCGATCGTCAAGTCTTACCCGTTTTGGGTCGATTCAAGTGATGTCGATATTCTCCTGTTCCAAGAATCGACAGACGACATCATGGAACTTATCCGTAACGGACAGTACGACGTTTCGGACTATTCACCGACGACTATTACCGCCACAGATCTGGTCACAGATATCGAAATCGACTTTCAAATAGGGTTTTCCTTGCAAGAGCTGATATACTTTGACCGTGAGACGATTCGGGATGGTATAAAATATCAAGAAACCGATGAGATAGATACACCGTTCATTCCGGGCCCAGACGACCTCGCACTCATGACGATCCACTCTATATCCGAACAACTATTTATCCTCAAGGAGTTCTACGGTGCAATTTATTATCTTGAGTCGTTCGACGAGGAAGACTTCGAAAGGTTCCAGAAGATCGTAGCTGAAAATGGGCTACAGTACGCTTGTGGGGCGTTCTTCTCACTGGTCTCCACGTTGAGTCAGCAAGCGTTCGGGACACAACCGGAGTTGCTGGACCGCGTCCTTGAACTGTACCCACCGAACCACGTTGAGCAGCAGAAATTGTTGGACAACGATCTGACTGTGCCCCACCGATATAGCTCACGAACGATCCTCAGCTCTATTCGGGGGAAATTCCAGAACAAGCGCTTCCGTTCCAGCTTCTACACGCAATTCAAGCGGGGACTGAACCCGTTATATACGATCGAGATGCTTCGAAAGCTGTGGCATCGTCAGATCCGAGAGCATTACGTCCACGACACTTCAGACATTCAATAATATATGAAGATTGGAACGTTCATTACCCAATACCCGTACGATGGTCAGCTCCAGAATATGGACAAGCCCGGGTATTACGTGTCAGGAGCTGAACGAGTGGCGAAAGAGATAGTCGAGGGCCTCTCCGACGTGGACGGGTATGACTCTGAGGTCTTCACGAGCTCGGCGTCGTTCCGAAACGAATCGGAGCGTATCAACGACGTAACTATCCATCGGTATGGGAGCGCCTTCACAGTGAATACGACAAAAGTGGCACCTGGTCTTTCTGTTGGACCGTTGCGCCACGACATCGATATAGTACACGCTCATTCTCCACTTCCACCCGCGATAATTTCCGGATACCTGTATTCCAAGATACGTGGTGTACCATTCATTATAACTCACCACGGAGGAGAAAATTACGTACCCTACGGGTCCCCAATCCGAAAGATGGCACTCAAACTCTACAACGAGAAGCTGTTCCAGCATATCTTCAATAGTGCTGATTGTATCACCGTCTCTTCGGGTGGCTACATTGAAGAGTCCTCTATATTGGGGGATATCGAAGAAAAGGTGCGGGTCATACCGAACGGAGTAGAGGTTGCAGAATACGACCTCAACCTGACATCGGCACAGGCTAAAGAAAAGCTCGGGCACGAATCAGATAATTTCATCGTTCTGTTTATGAACACTCATTACCCGCGAAAGGGACCACAGGTCTTGCTGGAGGCGTTTCGACGATTCAGCGATCAGTACCCGAATAGCAAATTGATAATGGCAGGTACAGGTCCGATAACTGATGATCTTGAGCGAAAGTCGAACGAAGATATGGTCTTCACAGGATACGTTCCAGAGGATGAAAAGTCGCTTTATATGAAAGCTGCCGACACATTCATTCTTCCAACGATAACCTCGAGTGCAGAGGTCTTTCCACTTTCAATCCTCGAAGCAAACGCGGCGGGGACTTCGGCTATCGTTAGCGATTTTCCTACTATTCGTTCCGCGACAGACGGGTACGACAATGTCGAATTAGTAACGCCAGATGACGCTGATGCTCTCGCTGACGCACTCGAATCAGAATATCACTCGTTCAAAAAGACGGGCGTGGCTACTAAACCGCTCCAGATGGCGCGAGATCACAGTTGGCCCGAAATAATAAAGCAGTACAGTCGACTCTATGAGCAGGTGCTGCGGTGAACGTCGGTTTACTTGGTATCAAATCTGAAAAGCATGACGAAGGGACAAAGAATTTTGGCATCAATCTCGCGGATGCACTTCAGACCAGCGTCGATGAGGTTCTCTATATCAATATTCAGGCTGGAATTGGGCTAACCGAATTAAAGCAACTGCGCAATCATGATCTCGACCTTGTCCATCTCATTCCGGGGCCGACGTTCAAGGGCTTATTTCTGTTGGAAATGGTCGGCAGATATACCGGGGCTCGTACCGTCGCGACAGCGCTTCAACCCCGTTTCAGCCGTGTGTCGAAGCAGGTTGCGAGACTGTTTCCTGCAGACCTTCTCCTTGTCCATTCCTCTGGCCAACTCGATACGATGGTGAACGTCGGTCGTGAACTGTCGATGGTCCCCTGTGGGGTCGATACAGATCGTTTCTTACCCGTCGATACAACGGAGAAGAGACAGCTTAGAGCAAAATACGACATTCCGGTCGACGATACTGTGTTCCTTCACGTTGGCCACTTCAAAGAAGGTCGAAATCTGCGGAGTTTGAAGCCGTTTGCAGAACGTGGAACGGTGATCGTGATCGGAAGTCCTTCGACAGCACAGGAAGAGGGAATCAAAAGAGAAATGGAGAATTCGGATTGTATCGTAATCGACTCCTACATTGAAAACATCGAAGAGTACTACCAGCTAGCCGACTGCTATGTTTTTCCAACAGAGGACGAACAACACTGTATCCAGGTGCCTCTCTCTGTCCTTGAAGCGATGGCTTGCAACTGTGCGGTCGTCTCCACGAAATTCGGCGGATTACCTGATATGTTCTCCGAATCAGAGGGCTTCAAGTTCGTCGAAGGGGAGCTCAGCTCGGGGGTTGACATCTCCACGGAGAACGTTAGAACGCGTGATATGGTGGTGAAGTATTCGTGGTCTGAACTCGCGAACACTGTCTCGAATCTCTATATGGAATTATGAAGGTTATCTGTATTACTGGAATTGACGGTGCCGGAAAATCGACCGTCGTTAACGCCTTATCTGACCGGCTGGAGTCGGAAGATAAGTCTGTGTCCCGAATTTACGGTCGATATGTGGATACCTTGTTGCGGCCACCGATGTACTTTGCGAGGAAATTATATTTCGGTGAGAACGTGGGCGACGATTCGGATGATAGCACTCGGATGGAGAGGAAGAAGAACGTACTATCGTCGGGGACCAGCAGAAGTCTGTATGAAGCTCTCTTGCTATTCGACTACACGTTGTACATTTGGTCGAAATATCTTCTTAACCTAGACGCTGACTACGTAATATTCGATAGGTATGTGTTCGATACTGTATTAAAACACCTAAGTCGGCACATGGCGTATTCGACAGCAGAGTTGTCGAGAAAGTACGAATCGTACGTGCGATTCTTCCCAGAGCCAGACCACGTCTTCTTTTTGACCATCTCTATCGAGACAGCTTTACAGCGAAAAGATGACATCCCATCCCGTGAATACATCGAAGAGCAGAAAGACCTGTACGACACCTTCTTCGATCGGTTAGACGGAGCGACGTATCTCGATGGGGAGGAGCCTGTGGACGATATCATAGACACAATCATGGGTGAGATAGATGATTGATGTTTCGGTGGTGATACCGACGTACAACGACGCTGGCACGCTGGATAAGTGTCTGCAGTCGATTCTGGACCAGAGCTATCCAGCGGACCAGTACGAAGTTGTAATCGTCGATGGCCACTCCGATGATCGAACGGTTGCAATTGCCGAAGAGTACGACTGCCGCATATTTTTCGAGGATAAAGGCACTATCAGCTTCGCTCGTGAACTCGGAATGAAAAAGGCTAATGGAGAATACATCGCCTTCACAGATGCGGACTGCGTCGTAGGGAGGGACTGGTTGAAGAAACTTCGAGCCACCATCGACACGGATACCGATGTCGCAGGGGTGGGCGGCCCGAATATCACTCCTGAGGACGATTCACCGTTGGCCAAGTCTGTCGGCGACTTCTTCGAACTGTTCAGCAAGGTCGGTGCACGCTATGGGTATTCGAACGACACCACGACGGAGGTTGAGCACAACCCGACATGTAACGTCTTTTATCGGAAGAAGGTGATCCAGGAGGTCGGCGGCTTCAACGAGCAACTGGTCACGGTCGACGACGAGGAGATGGATTATCGAATCAGACAGCAGGGGTACAAGCTACTGTTTCGACCAGATGCAGTCGTTGAGCACTATCGGCGTCCAACGTGGCGTCAGTTCAGCAGCATGGCGCACTCGTACGGCTATGGTCGAGGCCAAGCTTTTCGCCTCCATAGAGAACTCGGCAGATGGTTTCATTTCGCGCCGACCATAACCACGGTAGCTATCCTCTCGTTATTTGTGTGTACTCAGTTTACTGCACTTCCTTTAGCGGTACCAGCCCTATTACTACTTTCGGGTGAAATACTCGTTCTCGGTGCTGCAATGCGCATGAGATGGCAGAGTATTAGCAATATCGGAACCAACGTAGGAATTATTAACATCTGGCTAGGCTTGTGGAGTGTGGGATTTGCGAAAGGCCTGCTTGACCCACCCACCCCTCACGATGAATAGGTATGACATCAAGTAATAGATCAATTTTGAATTTCAATTAGAAACGGTT
>Ga0136583_1000023_pt1 | contig 45551 bp, 28 predicted proteins | sample AntDeeMetagen397_FD_104792 | JGI IMG/M metagenome (GOLD analysis project Ga0136583, IMG submission 104792) | Saline lake microbial communities from Deep lake, Antarctica - Metagenome #397 | ecosystem: Environmental > Aquatic > Non-marine Saline and Alkaline > Saline | place: Antarctica: Deep... | reverse complement strand
GGCGGTTGACGAGAAAGTTAAGAAGCTGGTCCTCGTGGATCTCACCGTCTGCTTGTTTGGTTTTAGACACACCTTCAGCAAGCAGACGTTCTAACTAAGCGGCTTTGTGAAGTACTGAGGCTATCCAGTCTGGGTAGCGTGGCCGTTCGACGAAGCAGAGCGCCCCCCGACGCTGACTGTTGAAATCTCCGAGATTACGGACTGTGGACTGTTCGCGTCGCCCCCCATTTTTCCCGACATGGAAGTTTCACGGCGCATTGATGTCCTTCCGGCGAGGGTCGAAGCGGTCCACTCGGACCACATCTCTGCATCAATCGTGGAGCCCGTCGAGGGCGAACCGTACGTCCTCCCCGTCACGATCCCGATTTCGTTCGACGTGTCCGGAGAAATCGGCATCGAGATCGTCGGTCAGGAGCAATCGCACCTCGTCGGTGTCGTTCGAACGCTCGAAACGGGCGAGAACGCAACACAAGTTCCGGTGTACCTCCAGAAGGTCCAGGAAACACTTCTCGCGATTCGTGAGCAGCAGTTCGAAGCCGCTGCCGAGTCGGCTCGGGCGGCTGCCGACGCGACCGAGACTGCAGTCCGACGGGCCGAAGCACTTCGGTTCCAGATCTTCGCCTCTGGTGAGGCCATCCTCTCGACCAATGGGTCGGACGAACAGGTTCTTGACGAAATAGACAATCCTTCCGAAAAGGTGGCTTCATTAGACCTCCCCGATACGTATCGGGGTCTGATAGATACCGAACTCGATATTTACGAGAACCTCCTGTCGGTCAGCGCGAACCGAGTCCCCGACTCGGTCCAGGGACTACAGCGAATCGCCTATAACGTCGATACTCGCGGGCGGCTAGATGGAATCGCTGGCCGGATTCGGAGAGAGCTGCTCGAAACGGCAACCGACGTCGAAGTCGATGAGTGGGCGCCGGAATTCCCGCATCGACTACTCGTGTCCCGAGTTGCCCAAGTCTGTGCACAGTTCGAGTTTCCACCAGAGACGGCATCGAACTTAGTCAATCAGTACCCCCCGATAGAGCAACTACAGTGGCGGATTGCCCCAGAATCCAGCCCTGAATCATCGCCCGAAGAGACTGTGTCGGTGGTTTCGAAGACACTCGAGCGCTCGTCCGGTGCCGACGGATCGGACGACACTGTCGAAGCGCCCGGCAACGGATTGAGTGGCAGTGACAGCAGTGGAGCGACGGACGCTGCGGCCGACGACCAACCTCCTTCGGCGCCGCCCGATACCACAGATGAAGACACCGGCGCCTCCGGCGAACGTCCAGAGAGCCAACTGGCAACTGATATCGACACCGACACCAGCGCGCCCGCCGAGACGACAGACGGTACACGAGAACCGGCCGAGGACAGTGATGGTGCCGAACCGACTCCGACCGACGCGGCTGATGTGGCAGAGGGCGACGAGGTAACTCGGGACTCCACGATTCCCGACGTCGAATCCACCACCTCCACCACGCCACCAGCGACGACAACCCAGCTCAGAGCCCTTCGAGCCGAGGCCGAGGCTTCGGCGTCCGACGATCCGATACGGGACACTTCGTCGACAGGTGGTGGATCTCGCTACCAGCGGGCCCCGGCCATCAAAAAGTACGTGCGGGCCCGTGCCGACGGCGTGTGTGAGGCGTGTGGCGAGCCGGCCCCGTTCGAAACGCCCGACGGCCGGCCGTACCTTGAGACCCATCACGTCGACGAACTGGGGCAGGGTGGGAAGGACCATCCCGACAAGGTGGCGGCCGTCTGTCCCACTTGCCACAAGCGAATCCACTACGGGGCGGATGGCCATGCGCTGAACGAGGCCCTGCGGGAGCGACTTGACAATGGGCTGGCCAACGTCGGGGTCGAGTGAACCGGCCTTTTCGAGTTCACTCCTCGCCTTGGAGGGTCCGGCTCGATACAGGGAGAGAATTTGCACATGCTTACATTCTCGACTCGAGATCCAAGCTTGGAATTCCTGCGGAGTACCTGCGAACCGTGTGTTCAACGTACAGTAGGAGGGTGCCTACAGTTTCCGTCCCGTCCGATAGGGCTGCCGACCCGGCTATGCTGACATTCGCAGTCGTCGATACAAACGGGGTGCTAGATAGCGATAGCATCTCTTGGGTGTGACGATCGATCGCCTCTGTCAGGCGTACTCACAAGGCATGTGATTCTCCGTGTCGTGTGGGCCCGAACACGAGAAGTGAGTGCTCTCGGAGCCATGCAGGCGCTTCGGCGAGTAGTTCCGTCCGCAACCCTCTTTATCCTGACCTACTCCAGACGTTGAAGAATTGGGAGGGTAATTAATTAATTTTCATCCGGAAGACAACTATCAAATTTCTTAACATGAGTATTAGAAAGAGTAGTGAACAAATCGTCGGTTGGGGCAGTGCTGCATCAATCCTCTGCATCTTGCACGCAGTTCCTAACAAGAGACTGTCAGACTGAGATTTGCACCGGTATATAACTCTCCTGCCTTGAGCGTTCTCAACTATACAGGAGAATATGTGTGACAGACATAATATCAGTTCTTCTTTTCAGGATAAACTGGCATAAGAAGCTGCAAATGCTAGTATTAGGGGAGGTATCAAGAACAATCAATCTTCGCTACATTCATCATGTTGAATGTTACACTTTAGAGTCCCCAGTGGTGGCTGAGCGCTCCAATCGAGATTTATTTTGTCGACCGTGTTATAGAGTTCCTCTCTTTGTCTCTCGGTATTGATAGCAACTGGCTCGCCACATACTGCACAAGGTACTTTCGCGACAAATTCCTGGTAGGCATGTTTGTAGCCTTCATCATATCCCTCTGCATGTCCCTTCTCGAATCCTTCCTTCTCGCCTTTTGTCAATCCCTGTTGAAACACGGCGCTGCATTTAGTCGATTCTTCGTCGATTATACTCTCGAACCACTCTTTTTTCGTCACCTCAAGGTTATTCACCAATGAATTCAACTTCTCTTTTTTCTCCTTGGAAATCCGAAATGAGACCGTTGGATTCTGTTCTTCGTATCGTCGTCTCGATGGTGGTTTTGAATCACCCATATCTAGTGGTTCCTATCAATAGTAGTTGAGATTTCATCGGCATCTCCCAGTAACAGCCGATCTTCCAGTCGATCCGTGAGCTCATTGACTGTCCCAGCGGCCTCAAGTGTCGATTTGTCGATGTCTGCAACCGGAGCGTAGGTTTTCTCGAGTGTCTCGGCTACGGCCTCTGCTGGCGGGACATTGTAGTTAGAGAGCGCCTCATTTGACTCGTGCTGAAGTTGGTGGCGGGCCTGACCATTGGTACCTTCATTGGCCACGTACGTCCCTACAGAGTGTCTGAAGCTGTACCAGGTTATCCGACGGTTCTCGGTAGAGATACCGATGTCTGCACACAACCGTCGGGCAAGATCAGCAAGGTTACCGGACTCGTACCGATTTCCGTTCCGGTTGAGGAACAGTGCTTCTGTCTCGTCGTAGCTAGGGTCTGTGGCCCGCTGCTCACACCAGTTCTGCAGCATCCATGTCGTGTCTGGGTGAATCCGGAGTGGCCAGAACTGCTCGTTCTTCGAGCTACTCCCTAACGGAATTCTGACTGTGTTCTCTGCTGGGATGAACCACGATTTATTGAGTCTGTGAATATCGATCGGTCGTGGACCGATGTCGAGAGAGAGCCAGACCATCGACGGCACCTTCCAGCTCTTCCTCACCTTTTCCCAGTCCTTGAGCGTGATCTCATTTTTTGGTTTACCGATCTTCTGAGCAAGGTATGCCTTTTTCCGGTCGCGCTCTTCGGGAGACAGATCATTGTACTTCGGGAGCGTTTCAAAACCGAGGACACCTTCGCGCAGGAGCGTTCGATCGAGCTTTGTGAACCGGCTGACTGAGTCGTGATGTTCCTGCGTAAAGACGACTTCTGGGTCCCACTTTTCAGTACCGCAAGTATCGTGCCGCCAGAGATACCACTTCTTGACAGCATTCACGAGCTTTCGCTTCGCGCTTTCAGAATACGGCTCGCCGTCATCCTTTGTGATGGTATCGTCATCTAGGGCCTCGACGAAGGCATCTGCATACTGAGTGTCGATCCTAACTGTAATCTGTCTCGTGTTGGCCCAGGTAAAGATCAAGAATTGTTGGATGCGGAAGATATAATCGTTAGCGGTCTGTTCGGCCAGCGGCTTATTCCGGTCTGGACTTTTCCCTTTTGTGAGCATCCAAGATTCGAACTGAGACAGTTCACGTTCAACCCGTACCAGTTGGCGCTCAGGAATGGCATCGACTTCGAGAAGACGATCTTTCACGAGCTCGAATTCGACAGAAGCTGGAATCTCTGTTTTCTGTGCATCAGGTTCCTCCATGTTAGTATACATGACCGAACGATATTTGTATCTTCGTTACGAATAGTGTATCATGAGCGACGATGAGATCAATGCCCTGTTGTCGAAGAGCCACCGACGACTGCTTGATGGAGACGTAGATTACGATCCCACTGATTCCCGCGGTCGGGGAACGCGGAGCCGACTCCGAAACCGTATCCAAACCGGAATGCAAGACTTTGCGTACCTCGCTGACCCTGAACGGTTCAGCGAACACGATGTAGATCTCTTAGTTGATGATGAGACTGAGAAAGCCCGTTTCAATGAAGGCCTTAAAGAAATGATAGCATTCATCTATCGGGTTGAACCAGCTGGTATCGAATCGATTGTTGAGGAAGGCGTACAACGGGGTGTCAACCGATGCTTTCCAGAGTACAAAGTTGATGATGTGAGTATTAAGGTTCGCAAACGCGAGCGGATACTCGAACAGGCTAGAGATCAGATGGATAACGGTGAGCCGTTGACGGATGCTCAGGTACGAGCGATGCTTCAGGATGGGGATCTCCCACTGACTGAACTTCAAGAGTACGTCCAATCCCATCCAGATCTGACTAACCGCAAGTATCGAAACCGGTTCCGGTGACTATGCCGACGCCACCGAGCAACGATCGACCGCAGTGACTCAGCACTCCTCGATACGCATATCGGCCAACTATACAAACTCTAAAACTACGACCACATACGGACGATGACGAATATTACCGACGAAGAAAACAAGGGTCTGATATACGAGCGGTTCCACGCCGCTGAAGAGCGGGGAGATATCGTGAGGGCGTAGATGCTACTACGTTCGGCATCTCTGAACTCACCAGTTTTGAGTCAGAGAGCTCCGACCAACAGTGGAGCTTCGATCCCTACGCAGTGGGGTCATCAATGCGGTACGTCGTGGCAACTTTCTCGAGGGCGTCTGCATTGACAGAAACACTCCGGTCGTAGAGGGGATCACATCGATATCAACTCGACCGACCTCACGTTGAAATCGGTAGGCTCTGAGCACAAGCCGGTCAGATAGCATTCGATCACCGTACCGGGGCGCCGGTTGGTCACGAACTGCAGCCGCGAGATTGACCATCGTCTGTACAGTCGCCTGTTCTGAGTTGGACAAATCAGTTGGCAGCGTGAATCGCACCCGTAGGACACCGTCAGCTGTCGGATGCAGTTGCGTGATCGAGTTGATTGTCGAATCCTCGTGTTCGAAGCCTCTCAGGATTGCAATGCACTGGTAATCCTCGTACCCAAGGTGGCGCTCGGCCAGTGGGTGTTCTGCGAGTGCGCGAGGCCGCTGGGCCATCGTGCCAACGGAGCGGTGTTCTTCGAGCCATTGTTCTGTGAGTACCGCTCCATCGACAGCCGGTCGGAGACGGTCGAGGTGTTCCTCGAACGGGCCAAAGCGTGTCTCGCCCTCCTCGAACGTTTCCACCACCTCATCGTTCTCTATTTTGCCCCATGGGTAGATAGTGAACTCATCCCTGTCGGTTCGGTCGATCCTAATGGTGAAGCTCCCGTCCATGGCGGCACAGTATCTGTTCGCAGTCCCGGACGTGAAATAGCTGTCCCATATTTTTAGAATCGCTCTGACGGGTACCCAAGCGAAATCGATGGCTGTAGTTTGAGAATAGGAACACGACGACGGCGAAATCGAACTCCAAGGCAATCATACCGACCGGAAGTCACGGACTCTGGGGGACGGTCTTTCCCTATCTAATAAGTGGCGTGGATGGTTCGGCTTCAATAATGACTTTCCGCCCCGATGGTGACGGAACCACCCTCCCGACTCTCGACTCAACGTATTCTCACGACGAAGTGTCGATGGTGCTCACTAGGTGCGGGCTTCTCGTAGATAGAGCAGAGACGCTCGCTCGGCTATACGCCCAACATCGGGACTGGACGGTCGTCGAAGGGAAGTGGATCGAAGAACGATTCGATGAGCGAAGTACGCGTGGGAGTTCGAAGGGAATCTACCGCGCTCTCAGTTCCCGGTTCAAGACCGCTGGTAGCGAGCTTCCGTCTATCGTCCAACTACCCTCCGTGCTCAATCAGTGTGAGACGGTGCGCGACAAAGCGCAGGTACTGTACTTCTACTTGCTGGAGGACGACCCCCTCGTGAAGTACACCGTTCACCGGTACGTCGACCGGCTTCAGGAGTCCGGTGTCGCCGGGCTAAATTTCGAGCAGGAGACGATCAAGCGTCTCTTGAACGAGTTCCACTACGACGACGGAAGCGAGTTCGACTATGCAGAATCGACGACGCGTCGATGGGGGGAAGGACTTCGATCGGTAATGCGAGAGATCGGTGTTCTCGACACACAGCAGGCCCTTCAAGGGCAAATTCCCAACCTCGGAACGACGCCTCTGCTCGTCGCGTCAGGCTACTCGTGGGAGACCCACGGGGATGACTGGCTCTCCCAGCCGACTGGCTGGCTATACCTCTTCCAATCGGAACAGTACTGGGACCCCTTAGCCGAACGAGTGAGCGACGATCCAAACTGGGAAGCGAGCGGGATTCACGGTGAGCTGAGACTCCAGCCGGTCACCGATACATACGACTGGGCCGAACCGTGGGAGGGCGAAGTATGACTGACGAGAGCTGGTTCGCTGCCGATGTCGGGAGGGATTTCGAGGAGTCAGTCCGCATCGACCGCGAGGATGACGGTCGCGATCACCGACTGGAATCGATCGACACCTACCACGTGACGGAGGAGTCTGAGGACTTCATGTCCGACTTCTTCTCGCGGCTGCTCGGTCGTTCCGAGGATATGCGGTCGGGCGCGAACTACTGGCTCTACGGGTACTACGGAAGCGGAAAGAGCCACCTCCTCAGCGTGCTCCGCGGGCTTCTAGATAGCGAATGGCTTCGACAGCGAGACGATGTCTGGGAACAGCTAACCGACGGTCGTGAACTGGACACACTCGAGTTCACATGGTCATCGATCCACGATGAATACGAGGTCATCCCAATCTCGGTGAACCTCCTGAAGCATCAGGGCCAGAAGAAACTGAGCTTCAGCGAGATCGTCCTCCGAAGCGCTCACACGTCGGAACGACTCACTGGTGCGGAGGGAGGGCTCTCGTCGCAACTCGACGTTGCATTCTTCGAAGACTGGTACCGGACGACCGACGCGTGGGATGACCGGACTGTCAACACCCAAACGGCACTACGGAGTACGGTTGACAGCCCTGAGAAATACGACTGGGAGGACGTTCAGCAGTACAACGCTCTCGCGGACGCCGTTCTTCCCACACTCTTCGAGCAGGAGACCGGCACGGCGGATGGGCTAGACGACCTGATGCCGTCCGATCTCGACCCCCAAGCGATGGTCGAGCGACTCGAACAGTTGCGGAGCGATCGCGAAGACGAACTCGGTCACCCGGTCAAGCTCGTGCTGTTGCTCGACGAGGTCAGTCTCTTCATCGGGACGGATTTCGACCGACTCACCGAGTTGCAGACGCTCGCAGAGAGTGTCGACGAGACCGGTGACGGCGACATCCAACTGGTGGCAACGGCGCAGGCCAAAATCGAGGATGTCCAGCCGCAGTTTGCGGCTCGCGGGGCCGACTTCAGCATCGTCAAGGATCGGTTCCCGCACCGGTTCGGTCTTCCGAGTCGGCACGTCGGCGAAATATCGACCCAACGGTTGCTCAAAAAGACGGAAAACGGAAGAGAGGACACGGAACGCGTCCTCGAACAAACTAGCAACGAGCCCGAGACACTGCTCGTGTACTCCGGTATCGAACAGAACACCGAACCACCGCTTGACGACATCAACCGCGAGCGTCTCCTCGAGTTCTATCCGTTCCTCCCGTATCAGCCACCGTTGTTCCTCGAGATCCTCTCGAACCTCCGGCAGGAAGCACACGACCCGGCGAAGTCGATCTTCTCGGGAACCGCACGGGCGATTCTGGCCCTCGTTCACGGACTCCTCCAAGAATGGATAGAGGCCGGCGAGGAGACCAACGTCATTTCGCTGGTGGATTTCTACGACCTCATCGAACCGGAACTCGATGACATTACACCACAGGACGTGGGGGTTATCGAGGAGATCGAGGAACAGCACGAGGCAGGCGAACTGGAGGAGATCGACGTGGGTGTCTCGAAGGCTGTGTTGCTCCTCCAGCACATCCCGGACACGATTCCGATGTCCGAGCGGAATCTCGCAGTTGCCGTGTTGAGTGACCTCGACGGCCCGACTCAGTTCCAGATGGAGAACCGCGTCGAGGATTCCCTCCAACAGCTTCGGAAATTTATCCGTCCCACACATGACGAAACGGGGCCGAAGTACGCGTTCACTCATCCGGAAGAGCGGGAGATCATCGAGGCCTCCGAGGAAAACCTCGACAACCCGGACTGGCAGTCCATCATCGAAACCGTGGACGGGTATCTCTGGGAGGACATCGTGCGCGACCTCTCACTCCCGACATCGGCTGAGTACCCGGACACCGGCGAGCAATATCCCGTTCGCTACGAATTCAGTATCGACGGGGTCGAACTCGATACGACGGTCGACGCTGAGGACGCACTCGATGTCGAGGTCGCCGTCGAAGGGATTTCTCCCGCCGCAGCAGACATCAGCTACGACGGAGATCCGCTCGAATGGACGATCGGACAGGACGGACTCGAGGACCTCCGTGATAGCCTCATCGAGTGGTGGGCGCTCAGAGATGCCGTCGGAGACCACACGCTCCCAAAGTCCGTCGAACGTGACCTCTCCGACCGCGCAGCTCGCGTCCAGAGCAAACTCGTCGAGGCTCTCAAGAGCGGGACGTTCGATGTTAAGGATCGCGGTGATCAGATCGGGGGCATGGTCTCGGGAGTCGAGGAGTATCTCGACGTCAACTACCCGGACGACTTCCACCCCGTAATGCTGCAGGTTGGCGACGAGCACTTACAGGAGCTCCGGGGACTCTCCGCACAGGATCCGTTACCCACGTGGGCCCAGCAGATCGATGTCGCAACAGAAGATCCGGAAACACACGGTGGATCGATCCAGAACAACGTTCGCGCCTTCACCGGCCGACAGTTGAAGCAACGCGGCGGGAACCTCGCGATGGCGACTATCCTCGACGGCATCGTAAAGAAGAAGTCGATCTACGAGGACGCTCGCCCCGCGCTGTGTGCGATTATCTGGGGCCTCTGCCGAAAGGGGGACTTCCTGCCCGTTGATGAGACGGGTGACTCCCTCGAACTCGACGCCGTTATCGATCTGAACAAACTGACGACGACGCGTCTCAAGATTGCGGGGAGTGGCGGTGTACGAAGTATCCTTCGCGATGGGGGGTTCATCGACTCGACAGAGACCATCCCGGACGGAATCGTCAGGCTTCAGTCCGCGAACGACACGCTCGCGGGTCGACTCGGTAGTCTCGTGGAAGACGTCAGGCTGGTCGCCGAGAGTGACATCCAAACGCGCGCCGTTCGCAACCTCCTCGAATCGTTCGTTGAGGAGCTCGAAGCCAAGCAGCAGAGCGCGATCGACCGACGAGAGGCCGTTAAATCACGTGACACCGACTGGGAGGACGTCGTCGAAAGAACCAACAACGTTCAGGAGTGGTATGACGACGCCGAGGAAGTGTGGAATTTGCGCCTCCCCGCGCTCACACGAATCGACTCGCAGTTGACTCTCGCCCAGCAGTCGTACGACTGGCTGACCGAGGAGTGCGAAACAGCCAGCCAGACGCTTCGTGAGAGTATCAACGGCTACGAAGGAGAATGGTGGACACACGATGGTTGGGATTGGTTCAACGACGCCCAAACCACCTCGCCGGCGCTCGACGACGCGGTCGAGACCGCGTGGGACTCGTTTCGAGCGGAAACTGAGATCGATGCGTTCGTCGACGGGTTACAGGAGCATCCGTGGATTCGACCCGCGAGCGAGTTCGGGTCGAACGTTCGGCCGGCCTTTGAGAGCAAATACATCACACCGCTCCGTCGCGCCGCATCGTGGTACGAAGACGTATCGGACGCGGTGTCGACGGTGACCGGTGGAACGACAAACAGCGAGGCTGACGACTTCATTCGAGCGACGAACACACTCCTCGACAGCGAATCCCTCGCTGTGGTTGCCGGTAGCGACATCAAGGAGTTACGAGATACGTTCGAGGAGCTACAGGCACTCGTGGGGGATCAGTCTCCCACAGACATCACGGCGATCGGGGTTCTCCCGTCGGATCGCGAATCGCTGGACTCTGAACTAGAACGGCTCGTCGACCGCCATGACCTCAGTATCGAGCGGACTGAGACGGGGGTGATTATCCGATGACGACCAAGCGTCCCTTCCGCGACTTCACAGAGAGACTCGCACAGTTCGCCGACGGACGACGCGGCATCCGAAATCCGTTCGTGATCGTCCCCGTCCAGCCGAAGTACGAGCGACGGGTCGCTGAACGACTTACCGAGTGGGCGACGAACCCGCATCGTACCGAGGAGTTTCCGGATGAGGGAACCGTCCAAGTCCTCCGGCTGGACGAGCTATTCGTCGAAACCGATGTCTTCGAACTCGCAGTCGATCTCGGCGAGAACAGCCAACCAGCGACCATCACCGAAACGATGCAAGACCGATTAGCGGAGGAACTCGTCGCGGTTATGGTCGAGAAAATCGACGCACCAGCTCAGCAGCGACACGTCGTTCTCCTCACGCATCTCGGGAGCCTCTACCCGTTCACGCGTGCGTCGGAACTCCTCGACGAACTCGACCGTCGCAACGTCCAGTCTACTATCGGCATTCCGTTCCCCGGAGACATTGTCGGTGGGAAACTGAGCTTCTTCGGCGAGGAATCGCGCAACTACTACCCAGCCCACCAGATTGAAGGCCGGGTTGAGGGGGTGCATCTCCAATGAGCGACACACACATTCACGACATCTTCCAGCAGTCACCGACCCGCGAACTCGAGGAAGTCCAGAAAGTCAACTCCAGAGCGCAGGCCGAAAACGACGTCCGAGAGTTCTACGAGACCGATAGCGCTCGCGACGTGCTCACCACGCTCGGGAACCTCGTCGACAAGTATCCACACGAGGAACCGCGCTTCCTCTACATCTCCGCGACGTTCGGGTCAGGGAAGACGCACCTCCTGAAGCTCATCGGATTCGCTGCCGACACCGAATCGGATTTCGCCGATTTCGGCGAAGAACTGGCGAACAGATGGCCTGGCTTCCAGTCGTTCCGACAGAGCGTCGCTGATTCTCACGTCGACCGGCTGAAACCCGTCTTCCTGAACCTCCTCAACCGGGACGCATCACAGGAACCGCCGCTCCCCTACCTCATTTACGAGGCAATCGGCCGCGAACTCGGGTATCCCACCGACCCGAACTGGCTACTTGAGTGGGCGTGGCAGCTCGACATGAACCACGGTGACTGCTGGGAGCGACTACAGGAAATCGAGCACGACGGACAGACGTTCGAAGATGTGTACGACGAGCGGGCGTCGCTACGGAGCTGGCTCTACGACGCCGTTCCGACACTCGATGACTCACCGTTCGCGTCTCGGGAAAAGGTCAAGCAGTCGATCGACGACGCCATCGAGGATGTTGATCCCGACGAGTTCGACCCCGACGAACTCCTCGAGCGCGTCGAAGCGGCCCAAGAGTCTCTGAGCACGCCAGAGATCGAGACGGAGTTGCTGATCGGGCTCGACGAGGTGGCGCTGTTCATCGGCGATGGCCGCCATCGCTACAGAGAGTTCCAAGAGACGATGGAAGCGCTGACGGAGTTGGGTGTCGGGCCCAACCCTCCAGTCATCGGGACTGGACAGTATCCGATCGAGCGTATCCACGGCGAGTTCGACGATACCGAAGTCACGGAGCAGCCGTGGTACGGTGCCCAAGAACCGTTGGAGGGTGCCGACACCGAAATCATCGTCCGGAAGCGGTGGCTGCAGAAGGACGCCGAGGGTGGACAGGCTGTCGAGTCCGCGCTCCGGGAGATGCCCGACCTGACGCTCGACGCATACTCCGACATTGCCGGCGCCGACCCGGATGGAGTCGAGTCGTACCCGTTCCGCGAGTACGATCTCGGGTTGCTCCGGACGGTGATACAGCAATTGATGCCACGGGGACGCGTGACCGAAGAGGAGTACGTGCAGGGTCGGGCGTTGCTCATCCTTGTCCGCTCGCTATTCACGCGGTTCGAGTGGGGAGACAAGCAGGTCGGAGCGCTCGTCACGTGGGACGAGTTGTACGACCTGCTGGTGGAAGAGACGACCTACATCCCGCTATGGGTGCAGGAGATGGTTGAGAACAAACTCGTCCCCTCGGCTGGCGGCGACGAAGATGCGTTCTCCGTCCGCGTTGCGAAGGCGCTGTACCTGCTGAATCAGGTTCGTTCCGAGGTGCCGTCGACGCCGGCAAACCTCGCCCGGCTGATGGTCAAGTCGACTGACGAGTCGTTCGAATCTGTCAGGGGTGGTGTCGAATCGGCGCTCTCCGACCTCCTTCAGGATCGGAAGGTTCTGACGGAGACGAACGACCGCGGCGACGAGGAGTACCTGCTGGTCTCCGAGGAGCAGGAGGACATCCTGACGCGGGCGAAGACTCGCGCACAGCAGATCCCGTCACATCGACTTTCGGCCAAGTTGGAGAACTCCATTCGGGAAGGAAGCAACCTCCTACTCTCTGAGGGCAGTCGACACGAAGTCGATCTCAAGGGTGAGCGCAAAGTCCCGCTCCGTTTCGGCTACTCTGTTCTCGACCCTATCGAGCAAGCACCGACGCCGGAGTTTGACGCCGTTCGTGTGCGGTTGGTCGCAGGGAGCGACGACGAGATAAGCGATCAAGTTGATGCATGGCAGTCGACGAACGAGCGTCGAGATGGGGGCGAGCACGTCCTCGTCGCCGTCGACCTACAGGGATCGACGATCGACCGCCTGCGGGACGTGATGGGTATGCAGGAAGTCCTCTCAGAGGAGACGGAGACGTATCCGGACTTGGAGTCCGACCACCGGGACGAACAGCGGGCACTCGAGTCGACGATTCGCGAACAACTCGAAGATGCGGACGTCTACGTCCGAACAGGGGGTACGAGAGGACGATACGGGGACGTCTTCGAGCAAGTCGTCGAAAAGCAAGTCCGATCCGTGTTCAGCGGGACGCGCTTTGTCCTGACCAACGGAATCACGGAAGTCGAGGACGCCAAACAGATGGCGCGGTTCTTCCGCGGCGTCGACGACTGGCCGCTCTCGAGCGAGGACGCGGTCACACTTGGAGTAGATACTGACCGGGCGGAACTCGCTGACGGCTGGTGTCAGGAGTTCCTCGACGAGTACGAGAACACACAGTCACTTCGTGCCGAGGACTTGCTCAGCCAGACCGTCCAGCGAGGCGGCACGTATCGCGGGACACCGCAGGAATCGATCTCGGCACTGCTGATCACGCTCGCGACAGCCAACAAAATCGCGTTACGTCGAGATGACGAGTACGTTACCGAACCGGACGAGATCGGCCGAGCGGTCAGAAACAAGACGAACCTGACCGACGTACAGATTCGCTTCGAGTCGATCGGAGACACCGATCCGGAGCAGACTCGGGAAACCGTCGAGACACTGATCGGCAAGGAACCAGAGGGAACCGACCCTGACGCGTGGCTCTTCGAGTTAGCGGATTGGGTGGACGAGAACAGTGTGCTGGTGAAACGCGTCCTGCGAGGCGTCAGCAGAGAGTTCGGCGAAGGTGCCTCACTGGACGAACTCGAAACGGCTCTCCAGCCCGCACTTGGGGGCGAATCTCTCGAAACAGACGACTTTGCGTCCGACGAGATCGCATGGCAGTCCGAGCGCTTCGCTCGGGCAAGAGGGCTCTTCCGGTCGGTGGAGGATGGCGACTCTCTCTGGGAGCAGTTCAGCCAGCGAATGACGGAGATGCAGCGGCTCTACGCCGGTGCGGACATCACGGGGGAGATGCAAGCGATCGTCGGCGGAGACGAAGTGCCTGATGCCGAGCGGCTTCGAGCAACGATCGACGAAGCCGACGCTCACAGACGAACCGTCGTCCGCGAGCAGTACAAACGCATCACAGGGGAGTCGCCGCCAGACGAGGAACCCGAGGGCGTGTTTTCCAGCCTCGTGACATGGCTCTACGCTCACAATGGGAGCAGCAAGGAAACTGCCGACCGCGTCGCCGTCGAATTCGACGGTGTGACCATCGACGACCTCTACGATCTCTTCGAGACGGCGTGGGACGGTGACTCATTCTCGGAGGAAGACCTCGTTGACCCGACGGTCGTTCAGCAAGCCAAGCGGTTCGAACGGGCACGTCGACTCCTGGAAGCAACCGGTAGCGAGGGCTCCCTCTGGTCGCAGCTTCGCGACGCGTCGAGACGACTCGAGGAAGAACACCCGAATCATCCGGTCACGAACGACGTGAGCGAGATGCTCAGTCGATCGCAGCCGCCGAGCGTCGACGACGTCGAGCGACTTCTCGAGGAAGCAGAGAACCCCTTCGAGGTCGACGAGCGACTCGAAGAACTCGTCGACGAACTGCAGTCGGAGTATCCTGATCACGTTCTCACCGAGGAGGTCGTCGAGGCAGTAGCGGGAACCAGCCCGTCGAGCGAGGAACGCGTGGGTGAGCTGATCGAAGAGGCCGAACAGTTGCTTGACGCTGTTGACGAGCAGTTGCGGCGGATTCGGGAAACCATGGACGAGCTACCGGATGGCTCTGTGATGATGATCGAGTTGCTCGACTGACGGCTAGTTGTTGCAAAACACCGAACTTATTTATATTCACTTCGCAAATACGCAACGTAGTGTACACTGAGGCAGAGCTTCGGGCGCTGGAAGCCCTTCAGGGTGAGTCGACGGTGTCGGGACTCGCCGAGGAACTAGACCGGAGTCGGAGTTACGTATCTGAACTCGTTGATCGGATGGAGTCGAAGGGGTTGGTTCACACCAGCCGCAAGGGAAAACAGAAGCAGATTAATCGGTCAGACGCGCGGGCCATCGAGCTGTTCGACAGTTTCGTCCAACAGTACACCCACATCCCGTTTCCCGAACTGCTCGGCGGTGCAACGCTGCGTCTTCTGTACTACCTACAGTCGCCGGCGACCGCCACGGAACTCGCGGAGCGAGTCGACGTTCACCGAAGTACGGTACATCGGTCGCTATCCTCGCTCGAGAACCGCGGGATGATCTACAAGTCGGACGGGAGGTACACACTCAACGACGAATTTGAGGAGCTATCTACGGTGGCCCGCGAGTTTGCGCACTTGCGGCACAGACACCGCATCGAAGACCACGCAGAGTCGTTCACAATTCTCTGGGAATCGCTGGACGAGTTTCTCGTCCAGACCCGCGCCGAGATCGAGGAAGACGCGTTCCACCTGACAGGGCCGGAACTGTTCCAAGCGTACGATCTCCCGTTGATGGCTCGTCAGCGTCGGTACTACCTGTACTCGGAGTCAGTCGACGGGGTCTCGCCGGCGGAGCTGTGCTGTCATATGCTCGTGATTGACGACGGAACGCGCTCACAATCCTACTGTCTCCTCTTGATCAGCGAGACTGCAATCGACCGCGATGAGTTGCTCGAAGCCGCGCAAAAGTACGATGTATCCGAGCGAATGTTGAACCTCCTCGAGTACCTCGAAACCGAGGGAGAGAGTCGATCGGGGCGCCTCCCGCGGTGGGAAGAGTTCCGTGAGCTCGCCGACGAATACGGGGTGGCAGTATGAGGCGGCGGTTCGACAGCGAGTACATCGAGTCTGAGCTGCGACGGGTCGGCAGACAGCTCGAAACTGAACTGACTGTCTATTTGATCGGCGGCGGTGCGATGTCGTTCCGCGGTCTCAAGGAGACGACCAAGGACATCGATCTCATCGTTTCTGACGGCGACGACCTCCGAGTACTACAGGCGGTCTTGCTGGGTAACGGGTACGACATCGTCAAAGAGCCCGGAGAGGAGTACGACGACCTCGGAGCGCAGCGGATCCTTGAGAACGACGATGGATGCCGCATCGACATCTTCAACCAACAGGTGATCGACAAGCTTGTTCTCTCAGATGGGATGCGCCGGCGAAGTGAATCTTATCTTGACGCCGGTGGGCTGTCGGTCGCGCTGGTCAGTGCCGAGGACATCTTCCTGTTCAAGTCGGTCGCCGGGCGGACAGACGACATCGAAGACATGTTCTCACTCGTGCAGACCGAACTGGATTTCGACGTTATCGAGGACGAACTGGAGCAGCAGATCGACTTGCTGGGACAGGAGCTGTTCGTCACGCACGCGAACGAGGCACTACTGGAACTCGAAGAGCAGCACAACATCTCGACACCTTTGGCCGGCCGGGTCTCCGAGATCACCGAACGCGTGTACCGGGAACTCGAAGTGTTGCAGGCCTTCGACGAGTCGATCTCGCGGTCGGAGTTGGAAGCCGCAGTTGACCTCTCTCCCGAGGACGTAGACGAGGCCATCGAACACCTTGTGGAGAAGGACGTTGTCGCGGTCGAAGACGACGTGATAGTTCGGAAATCAACCAATCTGTGAAATGAGATCGGCCTATTGTGTCTCGATGTATGCCGGCGGATCTTTACGGAACTCCCTTAGCCACTGAAGGGCATCTTCTGTTTCGGTGAATTCGTTTTTGTCAGTTCCAGTACCACTATGCCACTCATCGTCGATTCGATACCGGTGACTCACGGTCAGAATCGCCGTATCGGGGTGATTTGATCCCTCTACGCGTTGGAGGTACCAGTCAGGTTCGTAACGCCGAAATACGGTTACAGCATCTACTTCTTCCTCGACCTGCGTTAGGAGGTCATTGAGGGACGCAGTTTTGGACGCTCTCTCGAGGTTCGCCGTAATACTCGTAGCGATGCGTTCGCCGCCATCGTACCTTTCGAGATCGAATCCCCCGTCAACGTCGTTTTCTACGGCATGAAGATGCTCAAACAGCTCCGAATCGAGATCTCGAATCCACCGCTCGACATCGCCCACGTCAGACCCTAACTCGATCAAGACCTCAAACGAGGAGTTATCACGACCAGAAAACAGGAGCGTCTCGTTCATTCCGAGGTTACCTCGGGATACCAGTGTGTTCCCGAAAACCTGTACGACCGGAACATCCGACTCTCGTAGCTGATGCTGCAGGCGAACGATGTCGTATGGAGGAGCTTCTTCGACCAGTTCCACGCTGATCGAGGCTAAGACCTGTCTCGAATAGAACTCGCCCAATCGCGGACAGGAGGCTCTCGTTCGGACGCGGATGTCGACTTCGCTGATAGTTCGCAAGTCCTCAGTATCAGGTAGATGGGAGTCCACTTCGTGGTTCAACTCGGCCTCGCTTCGATAGAGGGCTGATCTCGCCGAAGTCCACATCCGAGCTGGAAGCCCAAGTACTGAACCGACGATAGAGCGAAGAAGTCCCATCATTTGTACTCCTCTCGGTGGAAGACCGTTAAATCACGGTGAACGTCTGTCGTTTGATTCCACGCATCGAACAGATACCCGAGATACGTCCATTTGAATCTGAGCCGTGCGTTTGACACCCATTGTTCACTGGTGGCTCCAAAGGATTATCATGCGTCTGTGACTCTATCTCGACATCATGCTTAGAGTCGGGGACAAGGAAGACGTTTCCACGTTAGAAACGGTCTCCCTGAAGGATGAAGGGTTTCGTGAGGACGATCTCCGTGAGTGGATCATAAACAGCCCCGAGAGCATCCTCGGAGAGGACTTCCGGCTCATCGGTCGGGAAGTGTCTGTGATGCAGATCGGCGACGGAATCGACCTACTCGCCATCGACCGAGACGCCAACGTGGTCGCCATCGAACTCAAACGAGGCGCGCTGAAGCCGAAGGTCGATTTTCAGGGACTCAAGTACGCCGCCTACACCTCGCATTGGGATTACTCCAAGCTCCGTGACCAATTCGAGAAGTTCAAGTCCACGACGTGGGGTCGAACGCTCTACGAAGAGGAAACCACGTTTACCGAGGTACTCGACGAGTTCTGCAACGAGGACTACACGCTCAATCAGGATCAGCGAATCGTCTTCGTCGGTGAATCCGTTCGTGAGCGGCTGGACATCGTACTCCGGTGGCTCAGCGATAGATCGATCGACATCTCCGTTATCGAGTTCCAGCTCCTCAAGGACGACGACCGGCTGTATCTCGATGCAGAGCAGACGATCCCGACGCCGGAGCACACGGTAACGGACGTAAGTCCGGACACCTCTGACGAGCCGTGGAAGGAGGACGGGCAGAGTTGGCACCTCAACGAGCGTTCAAACGAGGAAACAGCCGGTTTGCTGGAAGACGTCACAGCTGCGCTGCAGGAACTGGAGTTCCTCAACGGGCCGGAGTGGGGGCAGAAGCACTACGTCGCGTTCAACAAGGGCCGAAAACGTCGCATCGCGATCCGAACGAAGCGGACGCTGTTCCACATCGACCTGTACGACGTCGATACGGCGTCGCTAGACGCTGCGGAGATTGCGGATGCACTCGGGATCGATGATGAGTCGGTTGCAGTCAAAGAGAATATGCGAGGTAGTGGTCGAAGCGGAGTGAGAATCACCTGCAATCCGAATCAGGAGATCGATTTCGACGCGCTTGAATCACAGGCTCGGGAGATACTCGGCGAGACTACCGAGTGAGTCTATCCAGCATCTTGCTTTGAAAGCGAGATGTACTGCTCATTCGTAAGCGGCGAGTCGAGGTGATCATCGTTGAAAAAGCGGAGAACAGCCCACACATCTCGTTTATCGTCCATTTTAATGGACATCTCTCCGTCACCGTTCTCCTCGAACTTTACGTCGGTATCGAAGTTGTCGCGGATATACGTCGCGTCGTCTAAATCCATATCCTCGTACACGCCGCGTTCATGTACCTTGTACATCAGTCTCAGCACACGGTTGTTCCCGTAAACCGCCTCCTTGAACATATCAAAGTCGTGGAACGGAATATCCGTCTCCTCGATCCGGTCTAAGACGTCGTCTGCGCACCGCTCATATTCTGCGAGATAATCGAATACCTTCTCGAACCGGGACTGGTCAAAAATGTACATCATTCCATCGTAGTAGATAGAATCCACGCGGTCGGGGATCGAGATTAGCGAGTCATCCACCTTCCTGTGTTTCTCGCTTCCGACCAGCATACGGGCACGGGATGTTCGACCCATAATCTGGCGGCGACTGTAGTTCAGAAAGGCGATCGCCATCTGGTCGTTGTCGGCATCTCGAATACGGATCGCTTGGAATTCGGGTTTCGGCGGCTCCGTATATGTTGTGTGACTAAATCGCTCCCCCTCCAGAAGGCGTTCGAAGTTCTCGAACTGGGGGATGTTCTCCGTGGGTTCGTACTGAACGAAGGTCTGGTCGCGATCTCGGTTTTCGATGCCGTAATCCGAAAATCGAATCTTGTCGCTTTCGAGCGCGGATTGCTTGTGTTTGACCTTCTCGCGCACCAGATTCTCCAGATCCTCGGGGAGTTCTTGATCTAGCGAGATGCGGTCAAAGGTGTAGTCATAGTCTTCGGCGCTTTCCTCGTCCAGACGAGCCAGCAGTAGGTCGATCCCAAGTTCGCTGGTATCGATGTCTTCGATCCGCTGGAGGAATGCGACCAGTTCGTCGAAGTGGTCTCGAGCGTCACCCCGGCTCACTGAACTCATTATCTTGTGGTGATATAGACATCACTACTTATTCTTGCTGTATTGAGTGTCATATCATTCCCATCGAGCTGCTGCTTGGTGAGGAGGATCCGTCTGTCGTGCTCAGTTTCGATTTCGTAGACACGATAGCGGAAGCCAATCAGAACCGGATTGACGAACAGGCGGTTTGAGCGGATCACGATCGCGGCGACCGTGATAAATAGAACGAGAAACGCCGCAACATCGTATATATTCGAGAACTCGAACACGATGAACGGGAAGATGTAGACTAAGAGATATTCTGTGAACATATCTGACCGATTTCGGTAGTGCTCGATTTCGCTCAGCTGGCCCTGCCTCGTACGATTCATTCGGATCATTAGGGCCAAGAAGACGACACTAACCACGGTGAGAATCGAGAAACTGAGCGAAAGATAGGATAACTCAACAGGCCCGATTCCGACGGGCTCTAGCTGGTACCCGAAAACCGAGTGGGCCGAATCGTGGGCGCGGAGGGCGACGATAGCAAAGAGCGGGCTATAGGAGCTCAAGAACAGGACGATCTTCGCCCAGCTCGGAATACGCCCCATTAGGTTCGCTATGTTCTATTCGGAGGTCAAAGTCAGTTTTGTATCCACTTTCCGGAGAATATCGCGGATACTGACCCGGCCGCCGTCCGAGAGTATATGGACAATCTTCAAGACATCTTGATGACTCTGCTTGTAACATCACTGAGTTTCGCATGGACGGACAATCTACCCAACCCCGCAAGGCCCAGCTCGACAAGGAAGAGCGCGAGCATCTCGAGGATGTCGTCACCGAGATGCGCGACCGCGTCGAGGCGAACGTCCGCTACCAGCTCGAGGACGAATACAATCTCGACGACAGACCGGACGCCGACGAGTCCCTGAACGAGCAAAAGGAAAACCTCGTCGAAGCTATCGAACTCGAAGCCGTCGACGGCAACGACTGGGAAGACGGCTATGAGGAGTACATCACTGGAGTCGGCTACACCATCGTCAACCGGCTGGCCGCGCTCCGCTGTATGGAGGTGCGGGACTTCATTGACGACGAGGTAACCGCCTTCCGGGACGACGGGCTTACCCCGGCGGCAGACCGGCTGGTCACCGAGGAATTCATGCTCGAGGAGGAGGCCGTCCTCGAAGCCTACCGGAACGCCTGTGACGACCTCGCCGAGGAGATAGACATCCTCTTCGACCGCTCGAGCGCCTACAGCTTGATCGACCCTGACGACGACACCTACGAAGACCTCTGTGGGATGCTTGACTCGGTCTCCGATGAGGTCTGGCGGGCCGACGACGTACTTGGCTGGGTCTATGAGTACTACAACGTCAAACTTCTCGACGATCTCCGCCGGAAGGGTGACCGCGAAGGTCTAGAACCCGAGGACGTACCGGCGGCGAACCAGTTCTACACTCCGCACTGGGTCGTTCGGATGCTCACCGACAACTCGCTGGGCAAGCTCTATCTCGAAGACAGGGGCGACCTACAGGAAACCGTCGAAAGACAGGATTCGTTGACGCCCGACGAGCGCAAGAACCGTCCCCTCTCTCCTGATGAAGCTCCAGACATCGCTGACTTCTGCACCTATCTCGTCTCGTCCGAAGAGGAAAGCGAACCGCCGGAGTTCGACGGGCCCGAAGACATCCGCGTCATTGACCCTGCTTGTGGCAGCGGTCACTTCCTGCTATACGCGTTCGACGTGTTGGAACGCATCTGGCGAGCAGAGACCAATCTCGATCACGCCGAGATTCCGCACGAGATTCTTCGGAACAACCTCTATGGTGTCGATCTCGACATGCGAGCCTGCCAGCTCGCCGCGTTTAATCTCTATTTGAAGGGCCGTACGCGTGCCGAAGCTGAGGGAGCGAATGGCTTCGATATGCCAGAGGTTGGGATCGTCTGTGCCGACGCGAAAGTAGCCGACATCGAAGGTGTCGAGGAGGTTTTTGAGGAAGTCATCTCGAGCAGTTCGAGTGTTGAGGGCGCTCTGAGTGAGGATGATGTTCGTGAGGCGTTAGAAAGTATTCTCGGAGCATTCGAAGATGTCCACGGTCTCGGTAGTCTCCTTGATGTTCGAGGAACTATCGGTGAGATGTTCAGCGATGAAGAGGGTGGCTTGCAGTTAACCTTCGAGGATGACTTCTCTGCGGACTACACTCTAAGCAGTTTCCTCCATACGCTACAAGAGGCGATTTCTGAGCATCGTGACGAAGACTCGTTCTTAGCGCAGGACTTGCGGAGTTTCGTACGGTTGCTTGACGTGCTGGCACAGGATTACGATGTGGCGCTGATGAATCCGCCGTATGGGTCAGTCAATCGAATGCCAGACTCAGTAGAAGATTACGTTAGCGAAAATTACGACTACGCACCTGAATTCTACATCAACTTTTTCGAAGTCTGCGATAGGATGGCCAAGGATTCCGGTAGAATCGGGATGCTTGTCCCGTGGACATTTATGTTCAAAAAGAAGTTCCGAGAATTCCGGGAGGACTTCGTCGGCAGCCGAGGTGGATTTGACTTTCTCGCAGAATTCGGTTATGGAATCCTTGACAATGCGACGGTTGGTACTGTCGGAACCGTTGTCACCAGTGGAAGTGAGGAAGCCTCACAGCGGGGGTCATTCATCCGACTTCATGATATAGATACTAAAGAGAAAGAAGAGAAATTCAGAAACACAGTTTCTGGCGTTTCTGATGAGATTGAGAGATTTTTCGAGGTTGAAATCCAAGAGTTCTCAAAAATACCGCGAACGCCGATTTGCTATTCTATCCCCAAGGTCGTTAGAGATCTCCACTCAACTGATCAAAAAATAGACGCAAGCCAAGCAGATATAGATGGAGAGTCCGTTTGCGAAGCAATTCCGGGACTACAGACCTCAAATGATGATCGGTTTATAAGACATCATTGGATTGCTGAAGGAGATGAGGACTATCAACCAATTGCAAAAGGTGGTTCAGAAGCATGGTTAGTTCCTCGAGTGATCGAAACGTGCGAATGGGATGGCAACGGAGAACAGATTCTTCGTTCGAATAAATCTGCCCGCATTCGGAATAAGCATCAGTACGGTCAGCCGGGTCTTACGTGGACGTATATTAAACGCACAGGCCGCCGATTCGGATACTACCCCGGCGGCCTCTTTAGTCATACAGGATTCATGCTGTTCCCGAATGATAGTGAATCTCTATGGAAAATGATGGGTATATTAAATTCCAGTCTGTACCATAACCTGTTCCTTTCTATCACCACAGAACGACATTGGAATGCGGGTGAAGTCGGAAGTCTCCCTTGGATAGATTCGCTCAGTGAAATAAGCGAATTAGAAGATTTATCGAGGGAACAATATCGGCTGAGACTGGAGGACAAACTATCAGAGGTTACCAGTCCCTTCTACACCTATCCACTACTTCACCCCGAAGGAACGGCCCAATTCTTCTACGATCATTCCCACACCATGCAGATAAAAGAATCAAGTGATTTACGCCGAGAAACCCTTGATTCAGCATTGAGTATAGCAGAGACAGCTCGTGAGCGTGAGAAGCAGAAGCTGCAACGTCGGCAGAGGTTAGAGGACATATCAGACCGTATAGACCAGCTCATATTTGAGAAGCTATCGATTCCAGAAACTACCCAAGACGATATTCGGAAGGAAATATTCCTACGTACCGCCGAAGATCCGGAAGACCGCCAAGTTCCGGACTCCGAATCACTTTCCGAGAGCCCGGAAGACCTCGACGAGCAGGTTAAAGACCTTGTCCACCACTTCGCGATGGAGACTGTCCGCGAGGAGGACGATGGCATCATCCCACTCGACGGTGCGGACGAGCAGGCTGACATGCTTGACCGGATTGTCGGACGGTTCAAGGGCACATATGGCGAGTACGCTGAGGATCGTCTCGTGGAAGTGGACGGAATTCTAGGAGCTGAGTCGGCCGCTGATGAAGCGTATCCCAATCTTCGAGCGTTCATCGAAGATGACCTCTTCGACTATCACGTCGACAAGATGGAGAACACACCTACCTTTTGGAAGCTCAGCATGGAACGGCTCCTTGCCGACGCGAAGGGCGAAGGCTTCGCATGTTTCGTCGACTATCACCAACTCGACGCCAGTCTCTTCGACCACCTTAGCAACCAGTACCTTGAACCGCGGAAGGCCGAACTCCGTGAGCGCCGGTCGGCTGCGAACCAGCGTCGGAACGACGAATCCCTCTCTACCAGCGAGCGGGCGGAGGCCACCGATAAGTTCGAATTCTGTTCGAGTGCCCTCGAGCAGATTGCCGAACTCGAGGAGGTGATGCAGGAACTCGGCAGCACGAGCGAGCGGGACTTCGACGAGGACGATCGCGAACTTGTCGAAGAACTCGCGCCGAAGGTGGCCGCGTTCCGCGAAGAGACGGCCAAGAGAATCGAAACCCTCGTCGAACTGCGAGAGCGCAACGGCGAGGAGTGGTTCCAAGATACCTTCTCGGACGGGTTCTGGGATGCTGTCGATGAGTGGCGTGACGAGTGGCTGGACGCCCTTGAGGAACTTGAACGCGCCTGCGAGGAATACGCCAAGCCGAGTGACGAACCCGTCGATGCCCATCTGGCAGACCTCTTCGACTACTTCAACTGGCGACTCAAGGGCTCGGATCATTACTCCAGCACGGGCATTCTCTTCATGACCTACTACTTCGAACGGGAGGGAAGCAAGCTCCTCAACGACGAGGATGAGCCGTTCGATAACCTCACCGAAGACGAGGAGATGCTCGCCTCGCTCGCGATGGGCGTCAACGACGCGTCCGTTCTCGACGAGGAATACCTTCAGCAGATTGCGGATGACGGGGACATCGACGACGTGGACGACTTACCACTGCTAGCGGAGTTCAAAGCACTCGCCGAGGAGATCGACGATCGCTGCCAGATAGTGGACAAGCAGGTTCCATCGGACTGGTCGGATCGGGCGCTTTCCGAGATCACGACTGCCGGCTACCAGCCTAACCAGAAGCACGGCGTCGCGGTCAACATCACACCGCTCGTAGAGAAGAACGTTGTCCCCGAGATTGTCGAGGACAAGGTGCTCTGAGCTATGCAAGCGAAACAGACTCTCCCCGTCGCTGCGAAAGACACCATTCGAAGTCAGTTCGACCGGGCCGAGTCGTCAGACCCGATCGTCCTCTGGTGGGACGACGGGAGCTACCTCGAGGACATCATCGAGCAGGCCTGTGACGAACTCGGCGTTCACCTGAAGGTCGCTGAGGAGACGCCGCTGGAGCTCCGTGCCGATCCAGTCGACGGCGAACAGGTCTGGTACGTCCCACACGTCAAGGAGCCCGAAGACACCGAGGGCGACTACGACTGGTTCCGTGACGTCGAGCACACAGGCGGCGAGGTCGAGATGAGCATCGAAGACCTCACCGTCCACGCCTTCGAACGCGGGCAGCTCGACGCGTGGGAACTGAAAAGTGCCACCCAGTCCGACGATCCCGCGAAGCGCCGCGAGATCGCGCGGATTCTCCACGACCAGCTCACTGGTGGCCAGCTCCCGACACTCGAACAGCTCCGCACGCAGATCGTCACCGGCGGCTACACAGATCCGGTCGCGTTCGTGCTGGAGAACGGCTGGGGCGACATCAAAGACAGCCCCGACACTATCGAGCAGATGACAGACTTGCTGACTAGCGAGGGCGTCGACGCGGTCGCCAGCGAGGACGAACCGGTCGGAATCGTCGCTGCGACACGTCGGTGGGCCGTCGCCGAGTGGCTGATCCACGCCGGTGTCGACGCCGAACGCTTCCCGACCAAGTTCCGCGCCGAGACGGCCGGCGATCACGACCTGCCCGAACTCAAGTCGCTGTTGAACAACACCACGTCGGCCAGCCTCCTCGCCGACCGCTACCTTGGCGAGGCGATCTGGCCCGATGTCGTCGCGGATGTCGACGACCCGTGGGAACTCGCGGACTGTATCGTCGACGGCGCACTCGAACGTCGCCTCTGGGAGGAGTGGCACGCGTCGTTCGACGCCGGCGACTACGAGGAGTGTCTCGAGCGCGCTGAGGAGCGGCACGACGCTCTGCTCGGGAGCGAGGACTTCCGCGGCAACTTCCGTGGTGCCTTCGGCCCGGATAGTCCGTGGACACAGACGTGGGAGCAGGCCACGGAGATCGCTCGCCTCGCACACCAGCTCGGGACGTGGGACGAGCGCGCGACCGATGATGTCGTCTCGCTGTACTCCGATCGGGACGACGGCACATGGCAGATCGACAACGCGGTGCTCAACCTCGTCGTCGCGGGAGAACCCGAGACCGACCTCCCCGACGATCATCCCGCGACCGCCGCGCTCGACGACCTCCGCACCCAACTCCAGTCGGAATACGTCGATTATCTCGAAGACCTCGGCGACCTCGTCACGGAGACCGTCGAAGCTGGCGCGCCGTTTGTCGATGAGGATCACTCCTACCAGTTCTTCACGAAGGAGTCCGACGGCCTCGAAAGCGGCCAGACGATCGCTCTGTTCGTCATCGACGCCCTTCGGCTCGACCTCGCGCGCCGGCTCGCGGACGAGTTGCGTGACTACGTGGCGACGCTTCCGTCCGATGCCCCCGAGTTCGCCATCGACGAAGATGTCTGGCTCGGAACGCTTCCCTCAGAGACCGAGTTCGGGAAGGCTGCTCTCACGCCGGGAGAGATTCAGATGTTCGACGTCTCGCTGGTTGATGGCGAGTTACAGCCGCTGCGAAACAACCGTCGGGTGACGACCAACCGCCGCGAGTCGCTGCTGGGCGGCGACGGTTGGACGGTCACTCGAGAGGAGGACGACGGCTGGCAGTCGACGCGTGTCGCCTACTTCAAGAACGACATCGACGACATCGGTGAGAAAGAACTCAGCGACCTCGAGGCGATGCTGGCGCGACGTGTCGACTCGCTCGCTGAGTTCATCGGCACGAAACTCGAACAGGGCGAGTGGGATCAGGCCTACGTGCTGACCGACCACGGGTTCGTCTTGCTCCCGGATAACGCGTCGCCGGAGAGGATTTCGCGGCCGACGGAAGCGTCCGACTCCGGACGCCGGTGGGTCGCCGGGGAGGATGTGGATGAGGATTCGCCTGGTGTGCTACTCGACTCCAGCTCCCGACTGGGGTATCTCGACGCCAACGTCAGCATCCTTGCGAGTCCACTCAAGCGGTTCAGAAAACAGGGGCTCGGTGACGCGCGGTTCTACCACGGCGGACTACTCCCTCAGGAGTTCGTGCTTGACTTCATCAGTATCACGCAGGGATAGCGAAATCCGTCTTCGGCATGGACAATCTTCAAGACGTCTCCGTGGTTCCAAAACAGACATCGGCTGACTCCATATGGAAGGGAATTCTGCGGAGCCGCGAAAGGCCCAACTTGACAAGGAAGAGCGCGAGCATCTCGAAGATGTCGTCACCGAGATGCGTGACCGCGTCGAGGCGAACGTTCGCTACCAGCTCGAAGAGTACGATCTCCAAGACCGCCCTGACGTCGACGGCTCTCTGAGTGACAAAGAGGTAGATCTCGTCGAGGCAATCGAACTCGAAGCCGTCGACGGCAACGACTGGGACGACGGTTACGAGCAGTATATCACCGGTGTCGGTTATACCATCGTCAACCGGCTGGCCGCGCTCCGCTGTATGGAGGTGCGGGACTTCATTGACGACGAGGTTACTGCATTCCGTGACGACGGACTTACGCCGGCGGCTGACCGACTGGTAACTGAAGAATTCATGCTCGAGGAGGAGGCCGTCCTCGAAGCCTACCGGAACGCCTGTGACGACCTCGCCGAGGAGATAGACATCCTCTTCGACCGCTCGAGCGCCTACAGTCTGATTGACCCCGATGACGATACCTACGAAGACCTCTGTGGGATGCTCGACGAGGTACCTGACGAGGTCTGGCAAGCTGACGATGTGCTGGGTTGGGTGTACGAGTACTACAACGTCAAGCTACTTGACGATCTCCGCCGGAAGGGTGACCGCGAAGGGCTGGAGCCCGAAGACGTACCGGCGGCGAACCAATTCTACACGCCGCACTGGGTCGTGCGGATGCTTACCGACAACTCGCTGGGGAAGCTCTATCTCGAAGACAACGGAACGCTGCAGGAGACTGTTGATAGACAGGATTCACTAACGCCAGACGAGCGCAAGAATCGCCCACTATCACCTGACGATTCCCCAGATATTGCGGACTTCTGTACCTATCTCGTCCCATCTGAAGAGGAAGGTGAACCACCTGAATTCGACGGCCCTGAGGATATTCGCGTCATCGACCCGGCCTGTGGAAGCGGACACTTTCTACTGTACGCGTTCGACGTTCTGGAGCGCATCTGGCGGACTGAGACCGACCTAGATCACGCCGAGATCCCTCGTGAGATTCTCCGTAACAACCTCTACGGTGTTGACCTCGATATGCGGGCCTGCCAGCTCGCGGCGTTTAATCTCTATCTGAAGGGGCGGACGCGTGCGGAGGCCGAGGGTGCGAACGGTTTCGATATGCCGGAGGTCGGGATCGTCTGTGCTGACGCGAAGGTGGCCGACATTGAGGGGGTTGAAGAAGTCTTCGAGGAAGTCATATCAAGTAGTTCGAGTATCAAGGGTGCTCTCGGTGAGGATGATGTCCGTGAGGCTCTAGAAAGTATTCTTGGCGCATTTGAGGATGTTCACGGGCTAGGTAGTCTCCTTGATGTCCGTGGCACCATCGGTGAGATGTTTAGCGATGAAGAAGGTGGCTTGCAGCTTACTTTTGAGGACGACTTCTCTGCAGACTATACACTAAGCAGTTTTCTTCATACGCTACAGGAAGCGATCTCGGAGCACCGTGACGAGGATTCGTTCTTGGCTCAGGACTTGCGAAGTTTCGTACGGTTGCTGGATCTACTAGCGCAAGACTATGATGTGGCCTTAATGAACCCTCCATACGGGTCTGATAACCGAATGCCAGATTCGGTCACGGATTATGTTGAAAGCCACTATGAATACAGCTCTGAGTTCTATATTAATTTCTTTGAGGTGTGCGACCGGGTCACTCGCGAAAATGGGCGGGTCGGAATGCTGGTTCCTCGTTCCTTTATGTTCAAACAGCGCTATCAGGATTTCCGAACCGACTTTATTGGGGATAGGGGTAATTTCGACTTCTTGTCTGAATTTGGCATCGGTGTACTGGACAACGCTACTGTCCGGACGGTTGGGACAGTTGTGCATACCGGTGTAAGTCAAGCTGATAGTGGTACCTTCATTCGATTGCACGATGTCGAAACGTCAAACAAGGAGCAGCAATTCTTGGAGACGCTCTGCGGTGTAAATGGGGATGTCACCCGGTATTTCGAAATCGAGCTATCGCAATTTGCCAAGGTACCGGGTAATCCAATTTCCTACTACACACCGAATGAGGTCAGAAACCTACATGAGCGAGACCTGAAAATTGACGCAGAACAGGCTGAAACCGAGGGTACTTCGGTTTGTAAAGCTCGACAAGGGCTTACTACTGCTGATGACTTCAGATTTATTCGATCTCACTGGGAAGCAGGAAATCTTGAACTTTTCAAGCCAATCTCCAAAGGTGGCTCGAAGGCATGGGTCATACCTCAAATCACCGAGACAGTGGAATGGGGAGAAAGAGGAAAAACAATCCGGCGTTCTCCGGGAGAATACCGGACTCGGAATGAGGAACTGTATGGGGAGGAAGGGCTTACATGGACGTATATAAAAGAGACCGGTAGGAGATTTGGCTACTTCCCATCTGACGGTTTATACAGCAATACGGGGTATATGCTAATCCCTGACTGGGATATGTCGGTTGATAGACTTCTACCGGCAATCAATTCTAGTTTGTATCATAGTCTCATATTATCGATGACGACTGAGCGTCATTGGAATTCGGGGGAAGTTGGTAGTGTTCCTTGGCTGGAAGAATTAGAGGCCGTCGACGAGCTCAAGGGGATGTCAATAGAGCAGCAGCAATTAGTAATTAAATCAAAGATGAATGACCCTGTGAGTCCGTATTATTTGGGCCCATCGCTACTTCCTACTGATGGTGAAAAGCTCGAATTTTTCTACGAGCACCCGCATACGAACTCAATTGGGTCGAAGATAGATATAAATATAGAGCCAAGAACTGCGGAAAGGACTATAACGGAATTAGCCCAAGAAAGCCGGGAACGAGAAATCAAACGACAACAACAACTCGAATCTCTGTCCGACCAAATTGACGAAGTAATCTTTGACTCGGTCGGTATTACCGAGAAGACACGAGAAGATATCATATCTGAAATATTTCTTCGGACTTCAGAAAATCCAGAGGATCGGCAAGTTCCGAATCTTGACTCCCTACCCGACATCCCAGAAGACCTCAGAGAGCAGGTCAAAGATCTCGTCCATCACTTCGCGATGGAGGCCGTACGGGAGGAGGACGATGGCATCATTCCACTTGAAGGTACAGACGACCAACCCGATATGCTCGACCGAATCGTCGAGCGATTCGAGGGTACGTACGGCGAGTACGCCGAAGACCGCCTCGTCGAGGTCGACAACATCCTCGGGGCCGAATCCGCTGCCGAAGAGGCGTACCCCAATCTCCGGTCGTTCATCGAGGCCGACCTCTTCGCCTACCACGTCGACACGATGGAGAATACGCCCATCGTCTGGAAGCTCAGCACGGCACGGCTCCTCGCCGATGCGAAGGACGAGGGCTTCGCATGCTTCGTTGACTACCACCAACTCGACGCCAGCCTGTTCGACCGCCTGAGCAACCAGTACCTCGAACCACGGAAAGCCGAACTCCGCGAGCGTCGGTCTGCAGCGAACCAGCGTCAGAACGATGAGTCACTCTCCACGAGCGAACGCGCTGAGGCAACTGACGAATTCGAGTTTTGTTCGAGCGCCCTCGAACAAATCGCCGAACTCGAAGAAGTGATGCAGGAACTCGGCTCCACCGACGAGCGGGAGTTCGACTCCGACGACCGAGAACGCGTGAGCGAGTTGGCCCCCAAGGTCGCCACGTTCCGCGAAGAAACCGCCGAGCGCATCGAAACGCTCGAAGAACTCCGTGAGATGAACGGCGAGAAATGGTTCCAAGACACCTTCTCCGATGGCTTCTGGGACAAGGTCGACGAGTGGCGCGACGAGTGGCTGGACGCGCTTGACGAGCTCGAACACGCATGCGAGGAGTACGCCAAACCCCGCGACGAGCCTGTCGTGGCACATCTCGCCGACCTCTTCGACTACTTCAACTGGCGGCTCAAGGGCTCGGATCACTACTCCAGCACAGGCATCCTCTTCATGACCTACTACTTCGATCGAGAGGGAGCCGAGTTACTGAACGAAGACGGAGAGCCTTTCGAGAATTTGACTGAGGACGAACGGATGCTTGCCTCGCTCGCGACGGGAGTAGACGATGCGTCTATTATCGACGAAGAGTACCTCGAGCAAATTGTCGACGACGAAGACGTTGACAATGTCGATGATCTACCGCCGCTGGCGGAGTTCAAGGCGCTTGCTGAGGAGATTGACGATCGGTGTCAGACCGTCGATAAGCAGATTCCCTCGGACTGGTCAGACCGGGCACTATCGGAAATCACGACCGCTGGCTACCAGCCGAACCAGAAGCACGGTGTCGCGATCAATATCACGCCACTTGCCGAGACGAGCATCGTCCCTGAAATTGTCGAGGATAAGGTGATCTAAGGGTTGACCATGTCATCACGAGAAATCGAGGAAAGCATCTCTGAGATTCGTGGACACATCGTCGACCTACTTGACACGCTCGACGACCGGATGGCCGAGCCCCGCCTCGACGAACTCGTCGAAAACGGCGGCACCCTTCGGAGTGCCAATCTCGGCCAGCTCCCGGAGCGGTGTGTCGAAGATGCGCTGATCTGGCCGATCTTGGAGACGCTCGGATTCGAATACACTCCACGACCGTACTATCCCGTCGGTGCTGACGACGAGCAGCCTGACTTCTCCATCGACAACCTCTCGGAGACAGTCATCGGGGAGAACAAGTCGGTCAACCGGTTCGGTGCTGCAAGGGACGACATCGAGTTGTATCTCGATACGCGTCGGTACGAGTACGGCATCGCAACCGACGGCCTCCGCTGGGGAATGTACGCCATCGAGACGGACGGGAACGGACGGGCAGAACTCGTCGACGTCATCGAGGAGCAGGACTTGACACCCGCCGTCCGACGCATCGCCCGCAACCGTGGTCTCGTGAGCTACAACAAGGAACTCCAGTCGGAAGGGACGGTCGACGCCGTGTTGGGGCGGTTCTATCAGACGTTCAATCACTATGGCGTTCGTCGGGCCATCGGCGGACTCACGGAATTCTACGATCTCTATCTCGAGGTGATCTCAGGGGATGGCGAGTACCAGTCCCTCGAATCGAATCTCCACGAGACGATCGAGGTGCCAGCCGGCGCCTCCGAGAATGACAGACTGGCCTTCGCGGCCCTACTGGTTGACCGGTTGGCGTTCCTCAAACTGCTCATCGACAGAGGTGTTCTCGACGGCGTCGCACTCCACGACCAGTGGAGCGAGCACAATCAGGGGCTCAACCGATTCAGAGGGAGCTTCTACTCGCAGTACCTCCAACCGCTGTTCTACGACGCTCTCGCCACTCGCCCCCGGCAACGTGGCGACGATCTACCCGATTCGTTCCGCGATGTGCCGTTCCTCGCTGGTGGACTGTTCGAACCTATCCTCTCCGACGAACGTGACTACGACGTCTCGGACACGGTGATAAAGCCCGTTCTCTCCCGGTTCGTCGAGAGTGAGGAACGTACGCTGGTCAACGAGGCGGCCAACGGATCGCTGTTGCAGACGTACACAGAGGGCTTCGAGAGCCGCGACTTGGCCGGACAGATTCCTCGTCACTACTCGACCATCGTGGACGCGTACGAAGCCGAACTCGAATACGTCGAGTCGGAAATCGAACGGACGCTCCGGTCGTTCACCGGCCCGGAAGCGAACTGATCGATGGCCGAGCCGACAAGATTCAAGATTCCATGCGATCTTGAAACACGTATCACTCGATGACGGACGCTACCTTCTCGCCCGGACAGCAGATTGTTCTCAACGGCACGTCCGCAGAGGTCATCCAGACGCGGAAAGTTGGTGACATCGAGTATCTCCGAGCCTACATCGACGGGGAAGGCGTCAAGACGGTCTGTCTCGACGACGTCGATGTCCAACCCCACCAGACGGGCCTTGAGCGGCTTCCGAGTCAGCGGCTGGACGACCTTCACCTGGATCACGACGCTGTATCCGCCCAGTGGTTCGACCTCCACACGCAGGCGACGAAGCTGAAACTCGCACACGAGCAGGGCCAACTGCTGAGTATCTCGAACTCACTCGTTCGACTCGAGCCCTACCAGCTCGACGCCGTGAACTGGGTGATGCAAAAACTCCGCCAGCGGGCGCTCATCGGCGACGACGTCGGGCTCGGTAAAACGATAGAGGCTGGACTCGTCCTCAAGGAACTCGCTGCCCGTAACCGCGCTGACCGTGTCTTGTTCGTCGTTCCCGCTCACCTCCAGAAGAAGTGGATCCGAGATATGGATCGCTTCTTCGACGTCGATCTCGCCGTCGCAGACCGGGCATGGGTCGAAGGTGAGCGTCGGCGGCTCGGCGAGGAGGCCAACATCTGGCACCAAGACCAGCAACAGCTCGTCACCAGCATGGCGTTCCTGCGACAGGACGAGTTCCAGCCCGCACTCCGCGACGCGTTCTGGGACGTCGTCGTGGTCGACGAGGCACACAAGGCCGCAAAACGAGGTGACTCGCCGAGCAAAACGGCAAAGATGGTCGATACCGTCACGGGGAACTCCGACTCGCTGCTGCTGCTCAGCGCCACGCCACACGACGGAAAAGGCGAGGCATTCCGATCACTCGTCGAGTATATCGATCCCTTCCTTGTCGCCGAGAACCAGGAACTCACACAGGAAACAGTCGACCGCACGATGATCCGCCGTGGGAAGACCGACATCTACGACGAGGACGGAGAACGCGTCTTCCCAGACCGAGAGGTCAACTCGGTATCGGTCTCGATGACCCACGACGAGCGGCAGTTCTACCGAGCAGTCACCGACTACGTTGAAAACGTCTACAACCGCTCGGAGAAGTTGAACGAACCCGCGGTCGGGTTCGCGATGGCACTCATGCAGAAACGGCTGGTGAGCAGTGTCGGTGCGATTCACGCGACGCTCCGGCGTCGACTCGACGACCTCCTCGACGAAGAGACGGCAACGGATGGCTTTTCCGAGGAGGCACGAGCCTACCTCGATGGCGAGGATCTAGACGAGGACGACAAGCAACATGCGGAAGACGAGATCGCTGGTCTGACCGTCACCAGCAACGACGAACAGCTCCTAGAGGAGATCGATACACTTCGCGATCTCGTCTCGCTGGCTGAAGACTTACCGGTCGACTCCAAGGCGCAGAAGGTCAGGCGGTTCATCTCCCAGCTTCTCGAGGAGCAATCGGACGAGAAACTCCTGTTGTTCACGGAGTACCGAGACACGCTCGACTACCTCCTCGAGTTCGTGCAGGACGAGCCGTGGGCTGACGAGATTCTCGTGATTCACGGCGACGTAGACAAGGAGGAACGGGCGCGGATCGAAGACGAGTTCAACCACGGCCAGTCACGGCTCCTGTTCGCGACCGATGCCGCAAGTGAGGGGATCGACCTCCAGCACAGCTGCCACATTATGGCCAACTACGAACTCCCGTGGAATCCGAACCGGCTCGAGCAGCGGATCGGCCGGATTCACCGTTACGGACAGGACAAGGAGGTCAAGGTCTGGAACTTCCTCTTCGAGGACACCCGCGAGAGTGAAATCTTCGAGATGCTCCAGACCAAGGTTGAGGAGATCCGTTCGAAGCTCGGCAATACAGCGGACGTGCTTGGAATCCTTGACGACATCAACGTGGACTCGCTCATCATGGAGTCCATCCAGAACGACCAGCCGCCGAGCGCGACCAAGGAGGAACTCGAGGAGCTAATCGAGGAGCGCCAGCGAACTCTCGAAGAGTGGTACGAGCGGAGCCTCGTCGAAACGAGTACGTTCGATGCAGAGAGTCGACGCCAGATTCAGGAAGTCGTCGACGATTCCGAGGACGTCTACGGGAGTGAAGGAGACATTCGAGAGTTCTTCGAGCGGGCAATCACGGCCTTTGGTGGTGAATTCGAGAAGCGAGGCACCAATCTCTATCAGGCTGAACTACCAGAACAAGTCCGACCGGCTGGTGCCGACGCAACGTTTGGGCCGTTCACGTTCGATCGGGATTTCGCGATGGATCATGAGGATATCACATATCTCGCCCCCGACACAGATGTTCTCCAGCGAATCATGGCACATGTACTCGAAGACGAACGTGGCGAGGTCGGTCTCAAGCTCCTGCCGTTCGTCGATAGACCGGGGATTACCTACAACTACCGCGTTGCCTTCGAAGATGGAACAGGGGAGGTCATCCGAGAGGAAACGATTCCCGTGTTCGTGGATGCAGAGCAGAAAGACGCACAACAGGCACTCGGCGAGCGAGTTATCGAAGGGCAGACAGTTTCGGCAAAACCTGACTTCAACAATCTCCAGACGATAATTGACATCGAGAACGATCTACGCTCGGCTGCAGAACAATACGTTAGTGTTCGGGTGAACGAAATCAGGTCCGACCTCAGATCCAAACGTCACAAAGAGACTGCCAGAGAACTCGAAAACCTCGACGACTACGCACAGGCCGAGCGTGAACGAATCGAGTCATTCATCCAGGAATACGAGCGCAAAGCAGAGGGCGGTTCTGACATGGATATCGCCATTCGTGGCCAGCGTGAGCGTCTCGAAAAGCTCGAGGAGAGGATCGATACACACCGCAATGAGTTGAAGCGACGTGAGCAGGTTATCTCCTTGGCGCCCGAGGTCGAGAATTACTGTCTCACGTTACCGCTTTAACTTCCTCCCCGCGCTGAAGCGCGAGGATTTCTCATCGCATTTCCGTAAACTGAGGGTGTCAGGCAGACAGAATTTCCGTCCGTTCACGAACAAGATCGCAAATTTCGCCCAGAGTCAGCGGCTCTACCTGCACCAGCTCGTCATCGGCCGCGTAGAAGATTGAAGTCGACACTCGCTTGCCTTCAAACCACTCTGAAAGGACGTGATAGTAGACACTGAGCTGTTTGCGATACTCTGACTGTGCCCGCCGAGTACTGTCAGTCTTGTAGTCGATGATTTCCACCTCATTATCGGTCACGTGGACCAGATCGATAATGCCTGAAACAGTCACCCGTTCGCCGTCAATATCGAGGGGGAGGATCGCATTCTCTTCAACACGCACCTCCCCGTCCAGTCCATCGATGAACGCTGTAAGACGCTCCTCATGTGCATTCGACGGTGAGACCTCTTCACCTAACGCATACGCCTCAGCGAAGTCGTGAACGCGCGAGCCGAAGTCGACCCCACGCGTCGCTGCCTCTGGATCCACACTCCGCTCCGTGCGTTCATTGGCCGCCTCGAAGACTGCATCATCCATGAGCGAGTGTGGAGTGTGCCCGATGGGCCCATCGTCCACGGAGATTGCAAATGGAAGGGCAGATTGTGCTGTCTCATCCTCGTCAACTGTGCCGATCTCGGGTTCGATCTCCTCAACATCAACAGGTAGCTCCTCGAGGAACGTGTTGGACTCTTCACCACCGACGAAGAAGGCGTGATTCTCGGCGCGGGTGATCGCGACATACAGCAGGCGCCGCTCCTCATCATACTCCCGTGGAATACAGTGCCGAAGGACATCATGGCGCCAGTTATCGTAGACGTGGGGGTGCTCGTGTATGTCAGCGTACTCCTTTCGCTGGCGCAGTCCGGTGGGGTCCTGATATCGGATGATGTTCGAATTCCCCGTCGATGGTGGGAACCGCCCTTTGTTCATGTTCGCCATGATAACGATGGGGTATTCCAATCCCTTCGCGCCATGGATCGTCTGGACCGTTACGGAATTCTCATCAGCACTCGTGTGGACGTCATGCGTGGCGCCGCTCTCGATCCCCCGCTCGATAAATTGGATCAGATCGCCCCGCGTCAGCGTCGTGGAGTCATGGATGTCCTGGATCGTATGTAGGATGACATCAGCATAGTCACTATCGCAGCCATAGCGGTCAAAGACACGCCGAGCCACGGCTCCCACCGAGTTGAGCGTGCGCAGCGAGTCCCGAAATGCGGTCATGTTGTCAGGATAAGTCGCTGTCTCCAGGCGGTGGTCGATCTCATCGAGCGTGTAGCCTGCCCGCTCTAAGACGACTGCCCACCCGCGATCGACATCATCGTCTAAGATCCGCAGCCAGGCGAGCAACAGCTTTGCAGGGTCGGTCCGGAAAAGCTCGACGCCACCATCATACGCGATGGGAAACTCGAAGTCGTCGGCCACCTGCATGAGTTCGCGACCGAAGTCACGAGTTCGTGTGAAGACTGCGATATCGCCGTAGTCTGGCGGCCGCGGCTCCCCGTCGGCATCTCGCACGGCATACGCATCGTCGCCGACGATATCCTGGGCGAGAGATAACACCGCTTCGGGATCATCCGCATGTTGATAGCCAGCGATCGTTGTGTTATCGAACGGCGCGTTTGACGACAGTTCGACCATTTCGATCGAACTTTCGTCGACAGTTTCGGTACTCGTGGCAGGTGTGACAAGAGCGTCCTCAGAGAGATTGATGATGCTCTGTGTTGAGCGGTAATTCTCCTTTAGCGGGATCGTCGTAAGGTCGCTCTCGAAGTGGACACGCTCTGCATCACTGTTGAGCTCAGCAGTGAAGGTCTCCAAGCGCTCCTCAAAATCGATGATATTGTCCACATCGGCATACTGGAACGAGTAGATGCTCTGCTTCCAGTCACCGACAGCACAGAAGTTGTCGGTGCCAGCCAGTAGGAGTGCAAGCTTGAACTGAATCTCACTGGTGTCCTGAAACTCATCAACCATCACATACTCGAACTGCGCTCGGCCCCGGAGTTGCTCATCCTCACACAGTAAGACAAACGCGAACAGCTGGAGGAAGCCGAAGTTGAGGTAGTTCCGTCCGAGTGCGAAGTCAAGATACTCGAGATACACATCATGGATGAACTCCTTCAGCTCCGTCCGATCCTCCTTGAACACATCCCTGGCGACGCTCTCGTTGAGTTGTTTCGTCCCACGACTGCCGCGTAGCTCGGATTTTGAGGGTGCATCCGGGAGGAACGTCTTATTCTTGCCAAACCCGCTGAGATCGTCGCGCAGTGGCGATTGCTTCCGCCCGTCATTACGGGGTTCGTTTACATCGTCAAAGCGGGTTTTGAACGCCTCGAAGTTACCTTCAACATAGGCCTCACCATCGCGATACCAACCGTCGACAGTCGGAAACACACCTTTTGATGCGAGTTCCTTGATCAATGCCAAGAGTTCAGTCGCGTCGGCTTCCAGCCGGTAGAAATCTGCATACTCAGGATGTGCATCTCGGAATTGGCTGAAGAATTCCCGGAACAGGTTTGTTTCAACGAGTTCATCTTCGATAATCTGGGTTGAGCCCGTGATACGCTCGTCAAGTCCAAGATGGGTTGGTGCATCGTAGCCATGCTCGCGGAGGATATCATGACAGTGGGCGTGGAAGGTCTGGATAGGTGCATCAGCCAACTCGCGCATACCATATCCGGAGTGGTCGACGATGCGCTCTTTCATCTCTGTCGCGGCACTTCGAGTAAACGTCACTAACAAAACGTCATCAGGCTCGATACAAGCCTGGTCGACAATGCTGGCGTACCGGCGCGTGACTGCGAACGTTTTCCCAGTCCCAGGACCCGCATCAACAAGATAGAGTCCCTCAGTGCTGTCGATAAGTTCCTGCTGGCGGTCGTTCGGCGCTGGCTCATCATCCGCGCCATCCGAGCGGGTCCCCTTACTCATGGTTTGCCCCCTCGAGCAGTAAGTCACGATTATCGATTCGTCTGTAGTTGGGGTCTCCACCTGCCCCCTCAACCGGGAAGCGCTCTGCTCCGGCTCTCCGATCGTTGAGCTCCGCCAAGCGCTCGTCAACGAACGTCTGGAAGGCATCCAGATCCTCGCGGAAGAAGGTCCGGCTACGGATGCTGTTGAGCTTGCGTATCGCCTGATCACACCCCTTTGGTGCATCGACACTATCCGGTGTTGCGGCGTCTACTGCGGCGGTAAACTCCTCCGCGAAGGTCGAGGCCCGGAGTGCCTCCTTTTCGTCGGTTTCGGGGAAGGCCAGCTGGTCTATCAGATCGCTGTAGGCCGGATAGCCAAGCGCGTCGAAGGTTGCCTGGCAGTCATTGTAGTGATCCACCAATGCGTCGTAGGCATCGCGAGAGCCGACATACTCGTCGAACGTTAACGGATAGTACGAGACGGTCGTGAGAGTGTCTGCAATGTCTGCATCGCCAGCGATGACCGCATCCATTGTCTCTGTAAAGTGGAAGAACGTGAATGACAGCGGCTCGTCCGGCTGGACGGTACGATAGTAAGTGAGATACATGATCGCCTGGAAATTTGGTGTATCCGCTGGTGGGTCAATCGCTGCCCGTTTGACGATTGTATACTCGGATTTCTTCGACCCAGTTTTATAATCAAGCAGGTGATCCGGCGCCTGCACAAGATCGATCTTTCCCTTGATACCAATCGCGCTGTCCTCGAACCACCGTTCAGTGAGCGGAGAATCAAGCGACTCGTCAAAATACGTTGCAAAGAAGTTGTCTCCCCAGCTCGCCGTGGCGGTGAGGAAAGCGTCCGAATCAGGGGTGTGCTCCCGCAGATACTCCAGAATCATCTCCAGACCAATCCGGTACTTCCGTCTACGAAGAGGTTCAGCGGCAGCAGAGACAAATGGAGCAGCCTCGCCAAGCATTGCATCAACCAGTTCGCTGAGGGATACCGTCTCGATGGTCTCGGGATGATTGACGTAGAACTCCGCGAAGTCATGAAAGAGGTTGCCTTCGACGAACCGTTCTTGATCGGGCGCGTCCAGGATCTCCTTGAAGAGGTAGTCCCGTGGACTGTTGATATAGCTATTCAGACTCGACTGGCTGATCGTCGTGTCCTGCCCTGGCTCGACGGCAGTACTCTCTTTTTCAAAGCCCGTCACCGGACTGTCGCTCAGCTGACTGTATTCAACAGATGGTAAGTCACTGAATCGCTCAAACTCCTCACCAAGCAGATCATCGAAGTAGAGGCAAGGTGTCACCGGCTGGCCACCAGCTGTATCCTGAACCAGGTAATACTGAGTTGCCCCGCTTTGGAGGAGTTGTTGGAACTGTCTGATGTGCCGGTCGAACTGTGCTTCTGTGTCGACCCAGGGGCGCTGTGGCGCCGAGTGTGTCCACCCGTCATCCAGCCCGAGATAGAAGACCACGGGTCGGTCAACGAAGCCCGAGGACTTTGCATCCGCCAGGAGAACACCCTCATTCTCTCGGTCAACCGGAACCTCGTATGTCTGCAAGTAGTACGCCAACTTGTCGGCGCGATCGCTGGTAACGGGGATATCAGCGAGGCCAAGCGCATGCAACTCCTCCGCGAAGCGAGTGAGGTCGAGGTCAGTCTGTTCTTCATATGCAGCGAGTGCGTCGCCGACTGTGTGTGTCTCGATACGGTCGAAGAACTCTTGCAACCAGTCGACGGCAGGAGCATCGATTGCCTCGATCCGCTTCTCATTGTGGTCGATAGGCACATCAACGCCCATCTGAGTTAGCACGGGCCGAACATCGGCGACGGTTGTCTCGGCCCCTCGGAAGGCAGTCCGAAGGAGTTGGATGAACGCACGGTGGTGGGGATCGTCAATGAATCCGGGGCCGCCGTAGAACGGGATATCAGCCGCTTCAAAGGCGGATTCGACCAGCGAAGAGTATTGGCTAGCAGCATCGAGGACGACAGCAACGTTCTCGGCGTTCTCTGCGGTGATGGTATCCAAGAGTGCATCAACGATGTGTGTCGGTGAGTCGAAGATGTGGAACTCCGGCATGGCGTATGGCTCCTCAGTAAAAAGGTCGATACGGTCGAACTCAGCTGGCAGGACGCTGCGTTCGAGCGTCGTGAGTTGCTCATACCCGATGACTGCGACAGCCTGGTCTGTGATGGTGTAGTCGGTCAGTTGACTGGACGTTGTCTGCAGCTCCGCCATGATCTCGACAACTTCGCGTGTGGTGTCGTCAACGTAGGTGTCGTACTCCAGGAGCGCGTCAATCGTGCCCTGGTGTTCCCAACACTGGAGGACGTTCCCGATCGCGTAGGCAACAGCCTTCCAGTCGTGATCGGTCTGGTCAATGACTTCGAGAAAGGCCAGTCTATCCTCTGCCTGTTCGCGTCTGCCCGCAGCGAGACGCCGTGGCGGGATGGCGAACGTCCCGAAATGAGGTTTATCGATTCGTCGATTGATGGCGCTTGCAAGTGGGGCGTCAGGTGTGAGAACGAGATCGTAGTTTACGACTTCGTTGTAGAGTTGTTGCGGGGACTTTGCTCGCTGTAGTGACACACATGAGGAATTGCTCACCTGTAACAAAAATCTGTGTTTCGGGACACTAGCGTTACTCTGGCCATCTCGACTCAGTTGGATCATGGTTTCGCGCTACTCACGCGCCATGAGTCTGACGCCGTTCGAGAGCTCTCCTGACAAAGCGTATCGAATGCAGTTAGCGTAGAGAATTCTCAAATTCTAACAAATTATCGATGGACCAACCGACAGATGAGCTTGCTCACAACCCAACAGGCTGTTGCCGGTACGAACATCCCTAACAACAGCCAACGGCTCTATCTCCACATTTCATTTTTAGAATGGTTACTCCTGTTTTCCCATCTCAATATAATCGTATGGTTCTCTGATAGAGGCTTCATGCATTGCCTCCGTTTTGAGGTAGAAATTCCCTTGCTGAGTCCCACAGTTCCGGCAAATGAATGTGTACTGGCTGTTTACGACCTGAAGCGACGAGTATTCTTTTTTACGAAGGACTTCACCAACAAGCGACAGAGATTCTGGAGAGGTAAGCTCCTCATTGAATGGCCAAGTGATATAGACGTTTTTCCCACACCGATAACACGGATACGAAAATCGGATAATCGGTATTTCTCGCACTCTAAATCCCCCAGGCGGTCCACTGTACCTCATCTTCAAGGTCCGTCGATTCGAGTTTTTGGAAATGGATTGTAATCTCATCTTTGTCAGTATCAAAGATAACTTTCGCTTTGAGGAGGAGTCGATCTGATCCTCGATTGAGAATCTCCATCACATCTCGTTGGTTCCCCTGGAATTCAGCATAAGGACCTGTTTTCACCTCACAGAGTACTTTTCGTTCGATATCGTCGTCACCATAGGCGTTTGTGATCCTAAGTGTGATATCTGGCGCCCAAGGCTTGTGCTCGTCAGGCCAATCTTCCAGCATGCCAATGAATTCACGATTACCATCCTCATCGATGAGGTACTGATTGATATTCCAATCTTCACGGGCTTCTAGCTCAATCAGGTCGTTACCGTGTTCCAAAAATGAATGGTAGTATCGCTGTGGCGTTGGGAGATAGATATCGGAGGAATCGATATCGTTGAAAACTGGAAAGAACTTTTCTGGAGAACTACTCAGTCTATCACGTAGGTAGAATCCAACAATCTTTTCCCCAAAATAGCCCTTGTCGTTGGAATTCAATGATTTGAAAAAATCCATTCCGAGAGAGACTGTGCCATGATTATTCGGCATACCTGAAAAATAATTAGTAGTGACATAAAACCTCCCAAGGTGAGTAATGGCCCCTGTCTCGCTTGGTGACTGGTATGGACCTGTATTCAGCGCGTTTCAACAAACACCATCTGTACCTGAACAGTGTCCCCTGTGACCACTGGTGGCTTGAAGTCCTGTTTCCCACCAAAATGGCATTACGTCAGTCCCGGACTCGTTGTAGCTGGGACTGCAGTGCTTCTGACAGTGCATTGGGGTGCTCAATAGCGCGGGCCGTGATACGGGAGGTTTGCGAATCGCCAGCTGACTCCACCACAACGTGCCCAATCCCAAAGATCCGTTCTAAGAGCGTTTGACTCTGCTCCGTCGCCTGGATTCGAGCCATCGGAACGGATTTTGTCCGAACACTGAGTAACTGGTAGGCCTGGATGAGTCGCTGTGTCGTTAAAAAGTATCGTGTGAGGGAGTTAACCCAGAACTGGAAGATATTCCTTGAATAGAGATATGTTCCACCGAGCAGTGTGAGAATTGGATAAGCGAGAGGAATACTCACATTGAGGAGCAAGACTGTCCCAAGACCGATACCAGCCAACCCGAAGACTGTCTTCGCAGCTGCGACTCGACGAGTAGGGGTCGTAGATGCAAGAATCCGCTCACCTTGATAGGTTTGCGGCCATGGTGGGGCCGAGAGATGAGTTACTACTCCTCCTACCCATACAAAGCTCCCAAGAGCCAACGGTGGGTACGCCAGGGCTGTCGGAAACGGTGTGTTTGTCTGTAGGATTAGCAGTCCCCCAACGATGAGTGGGAGAGCAACGAGGAAACTCCAGCCGAGAACAATCGGATCCTGGATCCCTGGTGTCAGCTTCGCAATCAACCGGTATAGAGTGGTAACACGGGATCTACGATCATCTGCTCGTTGTGGCTGCTCAAATGCTTCGATTGGTACAATCTCAGCCTGTTGACTGTCGGCAGTCTGTTGCCGTGACTCAGACCGGGAACCTTGCTTCATTGTTACCGATCCCTCACGAGGCTGTATGCCACTCCAGCGATTGAGACGAGAAATCCAATCGCAGAGAGCGACCACGCGGAGAGTCCGTTGATTATCAGTCCATCACCGGGAACAAAAAGCCCCCGTTGCTCATCAAATAGACTCGTCTCAGAGGGTGTCTGTGATTGTGGAGTGCTATTTGGTCTAGTTTCCGGTGTCTGATCGCCTGAGGACGTGTTTTCTGGTTGCTCCCTTGTGGTCGGTGTAGCAGAGTCTCGCTCTATGACTTGTACGCTACGTGTGGTCGACTTCGTCACTCCATCTGAATCTGTCACTGAGAGCTGGATAGTGTATTCACCAGATGATGAGAACGCGTGCGAAAACGTGGGTCCAGTTGCATCCGCTACGCTGTTACCATCCAAATCCCACTCGTACCGTTGAATTGAATCATCGTCTGAACTTGCCGTTGCATCGAATTGAACTGTGTCTCCCTGTTGTGGCTTTGACGGTGTGATATCTATCTGTGGTGTTGGCGGGTCATTCGGCGGTGCGTTGTGAATCGCGTAGAGATAGCCATCATTACTTCCGACGTAGAGGACACCATCCTGAATCGCTAATTCGCTGTAGATAGCGCCGTCAGTCTCGACCGTCCAGGCCTGTGCTCCGGTGTTGACAGACAGAGCGTGTACCGTGCCAGCTTCATCGCCGACATACACATGGGTCCCATCTGTGACGGCAGCACTTCTAAGGCGAGCGTTAATTCGCGTTTCCCAGTTACGGTCGCCAGTCACGAAGTCATGTGAATAGACATATCCTTTCTCATTGTCACGGCTACCAACGGCGGTCAGCACGGATCGGCCAACAACTGCTGGTGAATTCGTCAGACCAAAGTAGATTTCGTCATCAGGAATACTCGCAGACCACTGACTGTCACCATCTGTGGCACTTGCTCCGCTAATACTTCCCCAATCTGCACCGACGAGGGATTGATTGACCAGACTTACGGCAGTCGTGAAAAACCCACCCTTCCACTCAGTCCGCTGGTTCTCAATATTCACGTATGCCATGCCGCCAGCTGTGGGGACATAGACTGCATGCTCATCTAATGTTGGGACAACAGATTGAAACGACGAATTCTCGTTCCCTGCCAATTCAGTTCCACTCTCGATGAGAATTTCAGCACCATCATGATCCAGAATATGCAGATGGTGGGATATCCCTGCCTCGACAGTCCCGATGAATGCAATGTAGTCAGCAGAGGTGGTGATTGGCAAATACAGCCCGTCATCAGGACTCTGGTATGTCCAAAGGAGGGCGCCGTCTGTTGTTACAGCATATAGCCGTCCTTGATCATCTCCAACATAGACCTGTGAACCTTGGACCGCAACACCACCAGTCGCTTGCCCGTCAACCTCGTACTGCCATTGAATGGTGCCAGTCTCCTGATCAATGGCATAGAGGTTCCCATCTCTGCTCCCAACGAATACTTTGTTTTCTGCACAAGCGACAGCAGTCGTAATCGCGCCAGTTGTCCCTGCCTGCCACTTTATTTTGACAGGGTCAGTGAGGATCTCCGATTCAGTAGCCGCACCAGTATGTGTGGTAGAAGCCTGAAATTCAGTCCATGCTGATTGAGACTGTACAGCAGGTTCTCTCAAGCTGAAACCAGTATAGGATTCGGCAGCTCGGGATCGATCAGCAACAAGCGTGGGGGTTAGTGCTACTCCCACCATACTGATGAACGATCGCCGGTCCTGAGACGGAGTGATCATTCTCCTGCTTGTTCCAGAACCACCCATTTAAACTTTTATAATCGCTCTTGTGGCGGAGATTGTTGGTGAGTCATAGTGCAGCAGCGAGGATACTTTTTAGACCTTCTTCTCCTGGTTTTCGAAAGACTTCACGGCGAAGCTGAAACGCTCTGAGATATAGCGTC